>Ga0138261_1003208_pt1 | contig 12902 bp, 5 predicted proteins | sample RNAA_720151113_FD_105266 | JGI IMG/M metagenome (GOLD analysis project Ga0138261, IMG submission 105266) | Metatranscriptomics of polar marine prokaryotic and eukaryotic communities from Palmer Station, Antarctica after 72hr light incubation -... | ecosystem: Environmental > Aquatic > Marine >...
CTTTAAATTTTTAAAAATCGTATTAATAATTTATGATTATACGCAATATATTATAAGTAAAGATTAAAAAAATTACTCAATTTTAATTGAAATGACAAATAAAAACAATTAAAAAAAAGATTTCATAATTAGTTTTAAACTCTTATTTCATTTGACCTTTTATAATACTATCTGTCAGTGCAGTTAATATTAATTTAATTGATCGAACTGCATCATCATTTCCTGGAATTGGAATGTCAACTAAATCTGGATCACAGTTTGTATCTAAAATTGAAATCACTGGAATACCCAATTTACGACATTCTGCAACAGCTGTTATTTCTCGTTTTTGATCAATAATAATAACAGCATCTGGTAAAACCGACATGTTCTTTATACCATCTAAATATTTACGTAATTTTGTTAATTCTTTTCTACGTAAAGCGCCTTCTTTTTTTGCTAATAAATCAAATGTTCCTAGAGATTCTTGATTTTCAAGGTCTTTTAATTTTGCAATACGTTCTTTCATAGTTGTCCAATTGGTTAGCATACCACCTAACCAACGATGGTTTACATAGTATGAATTAGATCGTATTGCTTCCTGTGCAATCAATGTTGTTGCTTGACGTTTAGTACCAACGAATAAAAATTTTTCATTTTTACTAGCAGCAATCTCTAAATATCGCATTGCCTTTTTTAACAAAGTTGCAGATTGAATTAAATCAAGAATATGAATGTTATTTACTTCACTGTAAATGTATGGAAACATTTTTGGATTCCAGCGATGAGCTTTATGACCAAAATGAACTCCTGCTTCTAATAACTGTGATAAACTGATATCAGACATAATATTTTTAAATTACTTATTTATATATACACAAATTTTAAAATACACAATAGCAAACTTTAATTAGTTTGTCCAGTTTCTGTAGAAGATACTAACGGTAAATCAAGAAGTTCTGATCGATTAAGTTTAAGAGATTTATTTTTAAGTGAATATTTTTTAAAAGAATTTTTATAATTTTGAGATCCTGTTCCAGCTGGAATTAAGTGACCAATAACAATATTTTCTTTTAAACCTCGTAACCAATCAATTCGACCTTCAATGCAGCTTTTGTAAGAACTCGAGTTGTCTCTTGAAAACTTGCAGCAGAGATAAAACTTGGATTATTTAATGCAGCTTTTGTAATTCCAAGTAACAATGGAACATAACATGCTACTTGTTTATTTTCACTTGTTAAAATTTTGTTAATATATTGAATATGATATAAATCGATAACTTCTCTCTGTAGTAATGGAGTATCACCTTCATAGGTAATTAAAACTTTAGTTGTCATTTGTTTAATAATAACCTCTAAATGTTTATCATTAATTGTTACACCCTGTGATGTATAAACTGATTGTACAGAATTTAAAATAAACAGTTGAACTTTCTTAAAACTTTTATGACTTGCTTCATAATTATCAGTTAATCTTGCATATTTAAATGTCTTAGTTCGGTCACATAAAAATAATTTTAATAATCCGTAATAATTAAAATAAACTTTTATAAGTTTGTGAGGGTTAATTTTTTCATTTTCTTTGATAGAAGTTCCAACTTTCTGAAATTCAAAATTGACATCTAAACTTGTCTTTTGAGATAATAATCCTTTCTTTTGACTAGTAGGAATACGTTTTATCATACTAGTTTTTTTACGAGCTTCTAAAATTTCTTCAATTCGCGGTAGACCTTGAACAATATCACCTGTAATTTCTTTTTCAAGATTTAATAATCCAAGAGTTTTTCCAGATTCAATAAATTCTGTATTTTTACAAAATACACTGTTTACATCTTGTTCGAAATAGTCTTCAGTTATAGAATATAACCCAATGGCTTTCGTTGATTTTGTAAAAGGTTGTTCAGTAAATTTTAGTAATGTTAATTGATTTTTTGACTGATTCGGAGTACCTTTTCGATTACTATTTGAAACTAATTCTGAACTTTGTACTAAGACTGTTCTATCAAATCGAATGTTATTTACTGGGGGCTTTTTAGTTATATTAGGACGTAATATTGTTTTAACTTGTGAATTTAAATTATTCGTTGTTATCGTGAATTTTTTTAAAAATTGAGGAATTAAACAACTATAAAATTTTCCTCCATTTTTTAAAAAAAGCTTTGAAAATTCAGATTTTAGAGTGATTTTTTTATTTTGAAGACTACTCGAATTTAGATTTTTTTTTATTAATAATTTTTTTAAATCATAATAATTTACTGCTATATTTCGGTTGCTACCAAAATTTATATTATTATTTAATTGTGGAATTGTTTTATATTGTAAATTTGTTTTTACCGTTAAATTCTCATTTTTACAATTTGGGAAAAAATAAGGACGACCTTTTTGCACAGTAAATACTTTGTCATTTTCAATAATAATTTTACCAGTTTTAACTAAATTTGATTTACTCATAATAAAATCATTCAATCTTTTATTTATAACTTCAGATTTATTGACAATGGTACAATCGTTATTAGAAATTAAGAATATTTGTTTTTCATTATGTTTCTTTATTTTGAATTTTACTATTTCAAGTGAATTCGAAGTAAGAGTTTCTAAATAACCTAAAACATTATAATTACTTACAAATTGATTTTTTTGAACAAGGAAACAAGGATCGATATTTTTATCTCTTAAATTTGGTGAAATATAGTTATTAAGCTGAATTTTTTCAATAACATTAAACTCAACTAAATTTTTATATTTATTATTTGATAATTCAATATTGATATGTTTTTTAGAAAGATTATTTGTCTTAAAAAGTAAAAGGTTTGCAACCAAATTAAGACTTTGTATTCCAGTGATTCGTTGATTTGATTTATAAAAGTAAACTCCTAGTGATTCAAAATTAAACTGTAATTGAGAATTAACATTTTGTTGTGCAATAGGCTCAGATTGAGCTAAATATGGAAATTCATAAATTTGAATTGGGCGAACTAAAAGTCGATCCTGATTTTTTCCACTAAGACATTCACAGAATGATAAATCTTGAAGCTCCACATTAGAAAATAGAGCCTCTCCAGGGTAGTAGACTTTTTTCTCCACTTTTTTCAATTTTTTTACCTTTATAAACTAACCCAGATTTAATTGAAATTATTTGGATATTATTAGGTTTTGAAGTAAGAGTAACAATACCTGAAGTTTTTGAAAATAAATTAGGAATAAGTTCAAATCCTTTTGAAATAAAATCTCCATCTTCAACAAACACAATATTTTGTTCACATTTTATTTTGTGAATTTCTTCTCCTAACCAAATAATTGTACGAGATTTAATAATGGGTTTCTTGGCTCTATAATTTAATTTTAAAAATTTATCTATAAATTTCTTAAATTTAGATTCTATAATTTCTAATTTTTTTAGTTTACGATTAGCGTTTAATAAAGTACGTTGAGCTCTAAGTAATTTACGAGGAGCATTTTCCTGTTTACGTTTAACTTTACTTAGTTTACGTTTGAGTATTTGGTGAACTTTATTATTTTTTTTTGTTTTTAAAAGATTTTCAGTTAAGAAATTGATATCCCATTCGGCTTTTTTAATATCCCATTTTGCCTTTTCAATATTTATCCCGGCACGATAAATAGTAGTTATTGCTTTATCATATTCTATATTAAGTTCAGTAAGTTCCTCTTCATACGGAAAGAAACTATAGTTATTTTTTTGAAAAGAAATAAACTTCGTTTTTTTGTTGTTTTTTAAACTATTGCGAAAATCATAGTAAAGAATTCCACCCGTTAAGGTTAAAAAAGAATTAGTAATTAAGGTGCCGAGCTTTTCATTACGAGTTAATTGCAAACAATTTTTAGAATACTTTTTTGTTATAGTTAAAAAATACTTTTTTTTTGCCTAACGTTAATAGATAATTTTTATAATTTAAAGGTGAATGTAATTGTTCTAATTTTGAATTTCGGAATAAATATTTATTGTGATTAATTTTTATCAGCCCTTGATATAAACTTTTTTTATTATTAATGAACGTTATAAACCCACTATAATGATTTATAATTTTAGTTCGAAAAATATAGCTGAACTGATTTAATTTATGATCCGGGTAAAAATTTACAAATGAATTTATTGGACTGTTATATAATTGACCAGATAAAATCCAAATTAATTTATTATTATTTAATAAATTAATTTTTTGTTTTAGTTTAGGAATAAAAATTTCACCAGATGTGTCACTTAAAATTGTCTTAATTTCTGTTTTGACTTGTTTATTAGTATTAATTACTTCACCAATAACGGTACCTTTAGAAAGATACTGATTATTTTTTGGGAATAAAATTGTATTCCGTGAAATATCAATTTTTATTAGATCTTTTTTTTTGTCTTCTGGAATTAAAACTAATGAGCCGGAATTTTTTGTTACCAGAACATCCTCACCCCGGTTAGTTCTTAAAATGACTGTTTTTAATCCTTTATAAAATTGAATAATTCCATTTATTGGACTAATAATTTGTTGACTCGCTTCCGAGGTAAAAATACCACCTGTATGAAAGGTTCGCATTGTAAGTTGAGTACCTGGTTCACCAATCGATTGACCTGCTAAAATACCAATAGCTTCACCAATATCAACTAAATTTTCATTTGCTAAATCCCACCCATAACATTTTTGACAAATGGCACGATATAATTGACAAGTTAATGGAGTACGAATAGAAAAATCAGTTATTCCATTATCTTTACATGTTTTAATTAATTCTGGAGTTATTTGAGTATTCTGTTTTATTAATAAAGTGGATGTTTGAGGATCATAAATTGGTCTATTTAATACACGTCCTAAAATTTTGTCATATAAGTCTTTTTTATTTGCAAAATTTTTGATTGAAAATACAATCGAATGTGTTGTTAAACAATCTTTCTCACGAATTAAGATATCTTGAGAAACATCAATTAAACGACGTGTTAAATAACCTGAATTTGCCGTTTTCAGAGCAGTATCTACAATTCCTTTCCGAGCTCCATATCCAGACATTAAGTAATCAGTGATTGTTAAACCTTCACGAAAATTCTTTTTAATTGGTAAATTCATGATTTGACCACTTGGATCGGACATTAAACCCCGCATACCAACTAGCTGACGAACTTGGGATAAATTACCACGTGCACCTGAAAAAGCCATAATGTAGACAGAATTCAGTGGGTCATAATTTTTAAAATAATAGATAATTTGATTTTTTAATGATTCACTAGTCAAACTCCATGTATCAATTATTTTTTGAAATCTTTCAACATCTGTGATTTTACCTTTTAAGAAGATTTTTTCAGAATTATCAATTTCTTGATTTGCTTTCTCAAGCATTCCACTTTTGACAAATGGAATTTTTAAATCTTCAATACTAATTGAAATGCCAGCATGACTAGCATATTTGAATCCTAAATATTTTAACTCATCCGCTAGTAAACAAGCCTGCATAGAATCATAGCTTGTAAAACTCCAGGCTAATAATTGACGTAACTGTTTCTTATCAATTAAAGTATTTTGATAGGTATAGGTTTTCATAAAATATATTATCTTTGAATTATAAAAAATTTAAAGTCTTTTGAATTGTATAATTTAAAATAACTCGACCAGTTGTTGTTTGTAAATATTGAGTAATTAGTTTACCATTTGAATCTTTTCGAATTTGTAAATTTTCATAGTATTCAATAACACTATTATCAGATAACACAACCTTCTTTTGTAGATCAGATACTTCATAATGCTCACCCATATATCTAACCCAAATAGATGTATGAATTTCAATTTTATTTTGATTATATGCTAGAATAACATCTTCAAGATTTGCAAAATAATAGTTCGAACCTAATAAACCTTTAATATTAGTAGCAGTTAAATAATAACAACCAAGAACCATATCTTGACTTGGCATAACAATTGGTTCTCCATTAGCTGGAGATAAAAAATTATACGGTGCTAACATTAACATATAACATTCAGCTTGAGCTTCTGGTGATAATGGAATATGAACAGCCATCTGATCTCCATCAAAATCTGCATTAAAAGCTGAACAAACTAAAGGATGCAGTTTAATAGCCCGACCTTTTACTAAAACTGGCTCAAATGCTTGAATACCTAATCTATGTAATGTTGGAGCACGGTTTAGAAAAATAGGATGATTTTTTAAAATTTCTTCTAATACCGGTTTAATAATTAATTCATCATATTGAATTAAATTTTTGGCAATTTTTATATTATTAGCTAAACCTTGATTAATTAGTTCTCGAATAACAAATGGCTGAAAAAGTTCAATAGCCATTTCATATGGTAAACCACATTGATTCAACTTTAAAGTTGGCCCAACAACAATTACTGAACGTCCTGAATAATCAACACGTTTTCCTAATAAATTTTGGCGGAATCGACCATGTTTTCCTTTAATTATATCCGACAAAGATTTTAATGGTCGGTTATTTGCACTTAAAGCTATTTTTCCTCGTTTACCATTATCAATCAATGTATCCACAGCTTCTTGTAATAACCGTTTTTCATTTCTAATAATTAATTGAGGAGCATCAATTTCTAGTAATCGAAGTAACCTGTTATTTCTTGTAATAATTCGTCTATAAAGTTCATTTAAATCTGATGTAGCAAAACGTCCTCCTTCTAATTGAATCATTGGTCTTAAAGCTGGAGGAATAATTGGTAAGATAGTTAAAATCATCCAAGATGGCTGTGAACCAGTTCCAATTAAGTTTTCTAAGATTCGAATTCTTTTAATAGCTTTTTCACGTATCTTATATAATCGGTGTTGTTCCCATTTTCGGAACCAGTGAGATGAATAATAAATTGGTTCTTCTTTGTTTAATACTTTTGTACAAATCAAAACAAAACAGCGTGTTCGGAATATTTCAGATTCTAAATTAAGTTTTTCTAATTCTCTTTTAATTAATGGAGCACCAATTAAAAAACTTGGAGTCGCTTTTAAAAGATATTTTGGTGTATGATGACGGCGGTTTTGAGGTTTTGGATAAGGTTTTAAAGGATAATTACTACGACCTAATTCACGACTTCGACGGTATTGCTGTAAATCCCAATGTAATCCATAAAATGAAATCTCATCTTCAGCAATAAAATAAGTTAATGACGCAAGTTTAATACGTTTAATACGTTCATCCCACAAACTAATAATTGTGGATGGTGTTAGTTTTAAACCATTACAAGTCCACGAATAATTAAAGTTTGTTAGTTTAAGTTTATTTTTACATTTTTCTGACTGACTTGTATAAGTTGTATTCAGTCTTTTTTCAAATTCCTCAACTTCTAAGAGAAGAGCCATAAAATTTGGTCTACTATTGATATACCAAACATGTGTTACGGGGTAAACTAAATTAATATACCCCATTCTATGACGTCTGACTCTTGATTCAGTTAATTCTACACCACAACGTTCGCAGATTAATCCTTCATATCGGACACGTTTATATTTTCCACAAGCACATTCTAAACTTTTACTTGGACCAAAAATACGCTCACAAAATAAGCCGTCCATTTCTGGTTTAAATGTTCGGTAATTTATAGTTTCGGATTTTTGTACTTCACCTACAAATTGACCATTCGGTAATTTACGGTTTGACCATTGTAAAATTCGAAAAGGTGATGCTAATTTAATTTTGATATAATTAAATTCTTTTACAAAGTTTTTCATAATTTTTAAAATGAAATATCATTTATATTTGAAGTAGGTAGGAAAGTTTTAGAAAAAGCATTATATTTTTCAACAAGATTTACTTCAATTTCATATTTTTTCGATGAACTAAATTGTTTAATTTTGTATGTACTCATATCTAAACCAATAGAACGTAATTCTTGTAATAATACTTTAAAAGATTCGGGAATTCCAAATTGTGGAATCTTTTGTCCTTTTATAATTGCATTTAAAGTCTCATTTCGGCCTTGCATATCATCAGATTTGATAGTTAAAATTTCTTTTAATGTGAAAGCAGCACCAAACCCTTCTAAAGCCCATACCTCCATCTCACCAAAACGTTGTCCACCGTGTTGAGCTTTTCCTCTTAGAGGTTGTTGTGTTATTAGAGAATATGGACCTGTAGCTCTTGAATGCATTTTATCATCCACAAGATGAATAAGTTTTAACATATATGCATTTCCAACTGTAATAGGATTTTCAAATTCTTTTCCTGTTCGACCATCCACTAAAACCATTTTACCAGGAGCATAAGGGTTGAAAAGCCAACTTTTATTGTTTTTGATAGACGCGTGGCGGAGTTTCTTATTTATTAAGATTCTGGATACTTCTAAGCCATACATTTCATCAAATGGTAAAATTTTAAATCGACAGTTTAATTTATCACCTGCTAACCCTAATAAACATTCGTAAAGCTGACCAACATTCATTCTTGAAGGAACACCTAAAGGATTTAAAATAATATCAATTGGAGTTCCATCGGGTAAGAATGGCATATCTTGACGTGCTAAAATTCTTGAAATAATACCTTTATTCCCATGTCGTCCAGCAATTTTGTCTCCAACTTGAATTTTCCGAATCTGAGCAATAAATACATAAATTTTTTCAGATTTATATGTCAGCTTCGTTTTTCGATTAAATGTTACTGTTTCAATAACACGCCCTGATTCACCATGAGGCATTCTATATGAATTATCTTTTACACCTTTGGGTTTTGCACCAAAAATGGCACGTAGTAATTTTGATTCAGGTAATTGTTCATAAGTGTTAGTTGAAACTACTTTACCAACTAAGATATCTCCAGATTTTACAAATGTACCAACTCTTATAATTCCATCTTCATTTAAATGCTTTACTTCTGATAATGGTAAATTGGGAATCATTTTCATCGTTTGTTCAGATATTTCTGTATTACGATTAATCTCAATTTTATAACGTTCAATATGAATAGACGTAAAAACATCATCATAAACTAAACGTTCACTAATTAAAATAGCATCTTCAAAATTATATCCTTGCCATGGCATATAGGCAACTAAAGTATTTTGTCCTAATGATAATTCGCTGCTTGTTATTGCTGGACCATCACTAAGGATCTGTCCTGATTTAATTTTTTCACCTTTCCAAACAATCGGACGTTGATTGATACAAGTCTGCTGATTTGAACGTAAATATTTTTGTAATTTATAAATTACTTTTTTATTAGTATCATCTTTAATAATAATAATCTTATTTGCTGTTACGGAGTTAACAATACCTGATATATGTGCGTTTAATGTCATTCCGGAATCAACAGCAATTTGATTTTCTAATCCTGTCCCAACAATTGGTTTTTGGGGGAAAATTAAAGGAACTGATTGACGTTGCATATTTGAACCCATTAATGCCCGGTTAGCATCATCATGTTCGAAGAAAGGTATCAATGAAGCTGCTACTGAAACAACTTGAATTGTTGAAATAGAAATAAAATCAACTTCTGACGGTGTTACATTAATAAAATCTTGCTTATATCGAACTGAAATAATATTTCTTATTAAATAATTATTTTTATTTGTAGCAATATCAGCTGGAGCAATTTTATATAAATCTTCTACTTCGGCTGTTAAATAAATTGGATTTCCAGTTTTTAAAACTTTTCCATTTATTACTCGCCAGAATGGTGTTTCTAAAAATCCAAGTTTATTTACTCTAGCACACGTTGTTAATGAAGCAATTAAACCAACATTTTGACCTTCAGGAGTTTCAATTGGACAAATTCGACCATAATGACTTGGGTGAATATCACGAACTGAAAAACTAATATGATCACGATTAAGCCCACCTGGTCCTAAACCACTAATTCTACGGCGATGTGTTAAAGAAGATAATGGATTGGTTTGATCTAGATATTGAGATAATTGACTTGATCCAAAAAATTCTCTTATTGTCGCATTAATAACACTGAAATTTAATAGATAGTTTGACTCAACCGTATTTGTTTGATTTCGTAATTTTCGAACTAGTCGTTGAAATCCAATTCTAAATAAATTTTGTAATAATTCTCCAATAGATCTAACACGTTTATTTTTGAGATGATCAATATCATCTGGAACACTCTTTGATATTGTTAATGAAATTAATTTATCAATTATTGCAAAAATATCTTCATATGTAATTATTTGGAGACGTTCATTAATTTTTAAACTTAATCGATTATTAACTTTCAATCGACCAACTTTTCCTAGGTTATAATAGTTTGGATCAAAAATCTGTGAAAATTCTGAAATATTTTTGAAGTATCCTATGTTTGAATCAAAACGACTAAGTGGTTGCTTGAAATATGTAGAATTAATTAATAACGGTTCATTGAAATAAAAGAAATCTGAATAATATAGATTTTGATAAATTTCTAGATCTGTTAACCCCATTTCTTTTAAAAGCATAAGAATAGGTTTTTGTGTGATTTTATCTAATTGAATCATAAGTTCCTCTTCTTGGTTCTTCAGAGGATAGTTATAAGCATTAAGTTTATTATTTTTTTGAAAGTTAAATCGAATCCAGGATCCATATTCTGGAATTAAAGTAGCTGCATATACTTCCTTATCTGCATATTTTTTATGATAATTTGTCTTAATTTCATGATCTTTTTGATACAGTAGTAATTGTGTTTTACTCTTTAAGTATTTATCTCGTTTTTTTAGATAATTATCATGCCGAGCTAACTCTTCTTTAAATATTTTTTTATTTACTTTTAGTAAATCTTTTTCTGTTTGAACAATAAGTTTAGGAGCATCCTTACTTATTAATTGGCGTAATCTTTTAGTTCGTTTATGAATATTATTTTTATATTTATCAAATGGTGTTGGATCTATTTCATATGTTGTGTGAACTTGGCCGAAAAGATATTTTAATTGATCTTTTAAACTTGTTGAAAAATAAAGTGTAGGTCGGAAAGTTGCAAATTGTGTTAATTTACTTAAATTAGTTTTTTTTAATAACAGTTTATTGATGTTTTGTTTTAAAAAAGAGAAATTTTGAATATCAAAAAACCAATTTATTAAATGTTCAGTCACTAGAACAACACGTGAATTTAAATTAAGCTGAATATTTAATTGTGAGTTAACAATGGTTTTAGTATATACTCGAATAATTGTTTTAACTTGATTATCAGATAACTTTAAAATTTGTTTTGAATTTGATATTCCATCAAATGTTGAAAAATTTAATGATTTTTTATTAATGATTTGATATTTTGTTAAAATTTTCAATAAAAATTGAAAGTATTTTAATAAAGTAATTACATTATCATTAGTAAAATTAGTTTTAAGATTGGTCGATGTATATTCTTGTTTTAGCCATTTTAAAAACAATAAAATTACTTTAGAATTTGACTCAAATGTTACTGTTTGTGAAATTAAGATATAAAATTTAAAACATTGAAAGAATGAAAATGAAGATTCGTTTTTCGATTGTTTTAAAAACTCCAAAGAATAATAATATATTGGAATTGAATTGTGATCTGATAGCTTAGAATCAAATGTTTGATTTTCCCAATTTGTAAGAATCTTTTTGACTCTTTTATTTTTTAAAAAATCAACAATTTTGTCATCGGTATCAGTGAAATTTATTCTTGGTTGATCCAATTTAGGTTTTGAAAAAAATAAATCAAATTCGGAAATAAAAGTTTCACCAGATGGTAAAAATGTTCTTAGTTTATGAATATCAGCTGATAATTTTCTTTTGAACTGAGTTTGAACTTTTTGGTTTTTATTTTTTTCAAAGTAAATACCAGGACTTCTAATAATCTGACTTACAATAACTCGCTCACATCCATTAATAATAAATGTCGCATATGTAGTCATTAAAGGTAAGGTAATAATTGGAAATTGGTTTTGATAATGAACTTGGTTAAGTACTTTATTTCGTACTTCAATAGGAATAACTAATTGGGCTCGGTAATTTCCACTATATTTTTTTGCGATTACTAAGTTATACAAAGGTTTTATGAGTATATACTCTTCACTGAACATTAAATATTCAGTATTCTGACTGAAATCATAAATTTTTGAGAATAAAGCTAATTCTTCAGTTAAACCTTGTGTGATAAACCAACAAAAACTTACTCGTTGCATCGCAAGAAAATCGGGCAGAGCATTGATATAATTAATATTTTTGTGCATGGTTTTAGTTTATGCCATAAATAATTTATTAAAAGATAATTTTAATTTAATACAATAACATGATATAACTTCAATTATTTTCTCAAGATATTATTACATTTGAAATGCAATAATGTCTTGAGAAAATATTTTATTATAATAAAAACAGAACCTGATTGTTTTATCAATCAGTTTCTATTTTTAGTACACATCCTTTTACTTATGTTGTAGTTTTGCTATACGTAGCTAAGTGACTAGCAAGTCTAGCTTTTTGACGCGCTGCTGTATTTTTATGAAAAACATTTTTTTTAGTTCCTTTATCTAAAAAACTATAAATAGAATTTAAAATTGTTCTTAATTTTTCTTTAGATTCAGTAGTTTGATCCTCTTTAGATAGTTTTAGGTTTTTAAAAAAAAGTTTTGTTAAAGTTCGAACAGAAGTTTTATAGTAACGGTTGCTTATACGGTTTCGTTTATTAATTTTGATTCGTTTTACTGCAGATTTATTATTAGCCATATTTTTAAAAATAAGTTATCAAGTGATATGTTTTGTCATCTTTTGAGCTAGCATCTCAAAATTATCGTATTCAAACTCGAATACATGCTTAAATTATCATTACAATCAAATAAGATTCTTTCTTTATCATTAAAATATACATTTAATGTTGGTTCAGAAACGTTTATAAATAATAAATTCTCAAGTACTTTTAGCTGTCGTAACTTAAATAGATTCACATTATCTAAATTAGGATTCTTACTGTTTATACTAAAATTCTTAAATAAAGTTTCTTTTTGTGGAAAGTCTATGAAAATATTGTAA
>Ga0138261_1401967_pt1 | contig 12869 bp, 9 predicted proteins | sample RNAA_720151113_FD_105266 | JGI IMG/M metagenome (GOLD analysis project Ga0138261, IMG submission 105266) | Metatranscriptomics of polar marine prokaryotic and eukaryotic communities from Palmer Station, Antarctica after 72hr light incubation -... | ecosystem: Environmental > Aquatic > Marine >...
ACGTATAGTACTCAGTCAGTATAGGGACCAGATGTTGACCCAAAAGCACTTTTTTTACGTGTAATTGGAGAACAATGATAAGTTATAATAAGAGTATTAATTCGTTAGGAACCAGGTGCATGAAACAACTATATTTATTTTTTATTTTAGTAACTCTAGCATCCTGTGGTGGTTCAGACTCTTCATCCATTGCTGCAGACTCCCCTGCTCCAACAACTGATGACCTGCCTGACACAAATACATATCCTGGCGTTAGCTGGGATACATATGAACCAGCTGACGTTAATATATCTGAATCAGGGCTTAAGCAAGCTTTAGACTACGCGTTTAAAAGTACCCGAAATACTCAAGGCGTCGTTATTATTCGTCATGGCGTAATTGTAGGGGAGCGTTATGCTAATGATGAGTCTGAGAATAGCCTAGCAACTAGCTGGTCAACTGGAAAATCCTTCGCAAGCGCTCTGGTTGGCATAGCCATGGATCAAGGCTATATAGATTCGATTGATGTACCAGCCGAAAATTATCTCGCTCCTTGGGTAAATACAGACAAAGAAGAAATCAGCGTCAGAGCGATCTTAGAGATGCGCACTGGTCTTTCTCAAGCTGCCGATGGTGATGCCAATATTTACGCGTCTGGCGGACACAATGGTGATCAATTATCTTACGCACTAGATAGAACGCCAGAAACGACGCCACGAACGAACAACTGGGCCTATCAAAATACAGACTCTATGCTACTTGCCGGTATTCTAGAAGCGGCGACTGGACAAAATGTGCGTGATTACGCTGACATGCATCTGTTTTCAAAAATCGGTATGAATGCTGATTGGTGGACAGACGAACTGGGCCATGCGATGACCTATTGTTGCATTGACACAACAACTAGAGATTTTGCTCGTTTTGGGCTTCTCTATGCCCGCAATGGTCGATGGGGAGAAGATCAAATTGTTTCTGAAGCATGGGTTAAAGAATCAACAACTGTGCCAACGGGTACAGACAACCAAAATTACGCTCTGCAATGGTGGGTGAATTCATCAGCTGGGTATTTTTCTTCACAAGGCTTAAATAAAAATAATATCTACATATTCCCTGAGTTGGACTTGGTGATTGTGCGAAATAGCCTCTACACCAAGGTGGGATCAAGCTCTATCCGAACGGGTGATAATTACCATGCAACGTTAGAGCCTTTAGACTGGAGTGACTCAGAATTTTTGTCCTATATAACGGATGCGATTAACAATTAAATTCAATTCAGTGGGATTACTAAATAACTGACTTACTAAACCTTCACTTGGTTTCGAATTTCTACAGGGGTCAATCCGCTCCATCGTTTAAAAGATCGCCGGAAGTTGGCCGCACTACTGTAGCCTAAAAGCACAGCCACTTCGGTAACTGGCAACTGAGTACCCTGTAAATATTCTAGCGCTAAGCGGTATCTAACCTGATCGAGAAGCTCTTGGAAACGACATCCCTCTTTTGCCAATCTCCTCTGCAGAGTACTCTCGCTCATATGCAGTTTGTCGGCAATTGAGGCACTTGAGGGGAAGTCTAACCTTGCACCTATAAGAATCTGTTTTACGCGCTCACTGACCAAGCCAAGTTGATTGTCAGCCGACATAATACGATCACACTCTCTTTGGAAAATGTTTTGCGCTAGCGGGTTCGACGTAGAGATGCTGGTTGCCAAGCCATCCAGACCGAACGCAAGACCGGGCTTGTCCGACATGAAACTTACTTTCGAACCGAATACAGAGGCATATAGCTCCGCATCTTCTCCCGCACTATAATCTAGACCTAAGCTAAAAGAGACGTTTACCTCACCCGTTAAGATACGTAAATTATGGACCACTGCCGAGTAGAGCGTATCAGCATAAAATCTCTCTAGTTCTTTGGGTAAATGCCGCCCTTTACCAACTAACATAACCCCGCTCTGATTCGCAACTAGGTCAATAGTCATACTCGGGAGTATCGCTTGATTATATCTAAGTAATAATTTTAGCGTGTCCCCAACCGTGTCACTAGTCATCAACGCATAACCTAATATCCCCAATGCCACCATATTTAACCTGACCCCAAGCTTGAGCCCAAGGGCTTTATCATCTGACAATTTGATCGCATTACTGCAAATGATATCTGCTTGTTGACTGGTTAAAAAAAACGGCTGTGTGGAATCAATAGCGTCTAGCTGGGTAGTTTTCAGAAGCTCATCTTCGGTAACTCCTTGCTCCCTTAGCAACCCTATAAGTTCTGGCAAAATGATTCCGTACATAAACTAACACCTAAATGTGAGCGTAAAAATCTGACATGTGCCAGTAAAAGAACTCTAAGTTGACGGTAAAAGAACCCTATATTGACGCTATTTAACCCTCCCAAGAAACTAACTGTCAACTATAATCTCCCTATAAGACAAAATAACACTAGCTAAGGGATTATAGGAATGGCCACTTATTCAATGAACCACCCTGAAAAAGGCGAGATAAGCTACACCGACAAAAAAAGATATCTTTGGTTTATGTCAATAACATTTCCACTAATGCCGCTGATGAGTATTTATTGGTTTTCACAAACTGGTATCGAAGCTCTATTGGCTATCCCTCTAGCGATCAATTATATTCTTTTACCAATATTAGATTGGGCTATTGGCGCAGACAACAGCAATCCTCCGGAAGAGTTAGTGCCGCAGCTTGAAGAAGACAGGTACTACAGAATTCTCACTTATCTCACAGTACCAATGCATTTTATTGTGTTGTTAGCATTCGCTTGGGTAGTTGGTACGTTTGACTTAAGTATTTTGTCTTTGGTGGTCGTTGCCTTAGTCGCTGGCAGTTACAGCGGTATTGGCATCAACACCGCGCATGAGTTAGGCCATAAAAACACTAAAATAGAAAAATGGTTAGCCAAAATTGTCTTAGCCGTGCCAGCCTATGGCCATTTCTCGGTTGAACATAATCGAGGCCACCATATTTTAGTCTCGACACCAGAAGACCCAGCGAGTTCACGACTAGGTGAGTCCCTGTACGCCTTCGCTATTCGGGAAATTTCAGGCACATTTGTTAGAGGCTGGCAATTAGAGAAAGATCGACTTACCAAATCGGGCCTTTCATTTTGGAGTCACCACAATGATATCTTACAGTCGTATGCCATCAGTATCTTGCTGCAAGGGTCTCTAGTCGCTTATTTCGGCTGGATCATGGTGCCCTTTTTATTGATGCACAATTTTTGGGCCTGGTCTCAGTTGACCTTGGCGAATTATATTGAGCATTACGGCTTACTAAGAGCGAAAAAAGAAAATGGCAAGTATGAGAGATGTGCGCCTCATCACTCATGGAACGCCAATTATATTGTCACCAATCTGGTGCTATTCCATCTTGAAAGACACTCAGACCACCACGCTTATCCAGCACGACGGTACCAGAGCCTTCGGAATTTTGACGACATCCCAGAGTTACCTAATGGCTATTTTGGAATGTACTTGTTGGCTTATATTCCATGGCTATGGTTTAAGGTTATGGACAAACGTGTCTTAGAACTACCCCATATTCAAGGTGATCTATCAAAGGTCAACATCTGCCCTTCTAAGGTAGACAAAATAATGGCTAAGTATGGGACTCCCAGCCTAGCTTAATAAAAATAAGATATCGGGGCGGTTATGAGAATAGCTTGCCCCTTACTTTCTCTCGATTAATTTTTCAGGGTTAAAGCCCCCCATACGATCTGACCGAAACGAGCCGATTAAAATCTGGACCTCGCTTTTGTCTAAGGTTACTGGCAAGGCAACCCTAGGCAGCCCAAAAGCGACACCCCTAAATGTCCATTTATCCTCAACATTATATGCCCAAAGAGTATTTTTCGGAGGGTGTACCCAGATGGAGCAACAAAAAAATAAGGTTACCACAGTCATCTAATAACATTCATAAGCTGTGCTAGTATTAAAATAACTACTAAATATAGAAAGTAGCGCTATTTTGAGCTTTAACCTTGCGCTAAGAAGGACATAAATATGAGTGTACTCGAAAAAAAGACACTGCCATTCTCCAGCGGAGAGCCAGGTGAGCATCACTATTGTCAGTGGGTCCCAGAACACCCAGTCGCTTGGTTACATATTATGCACGGCATGTCTGAGCATGGCGCTCGCTATGCAGAATTCGCAGAATTTTTGAACCAGCAGGGTATTTTAGTTACCGCAGGCGACCATCGCGGTCACGGTCAGACAGGAAAAGCCATGGACAGCAGCTATCATCTGGCTGACGCCGATGGTTGGGAACAAATGGTTGATGACCAATGGCAACTTATTAATCATATTGAAACTCGACTGGATCTGCCGTTTATTTTAATGGGTCATAGCATGGGATCCTTTATGGCGACGCGCTTTTGCCAGAAATATGCCAGCCAAATTCCCGACGCATTCAACCATAAGTTATGCGGCTTAATACTATCTGGGTCAAGTTACGACACTCCTTCATTGTATAAAAGTGTTTCGTACGTCGCTCATTTTGAGCGCTGGAGGCTTGGCCTTCGAAATCCCAGTAGTGTTTTAGAGAAATTATCCTTTGGTTCGTTTAATAACGCTTTCAAGCCTAACCGCACAGTCAGTGACTGGTTGTCCAGAGATGAAAAAGTCGTTGATCAGTATGTCGACGATTATTACTGCGGTGGCCCGCTATCAACCCAATCTTGGTGTGATTTTCTTGCCGGGATGGCTGATTTGTCGCGCCCAGAAGCTATGGCCTCGATCGATAAAGCGTTGCCTATCTATTTGATATCTGGCGCTCTTGATCCTGTAAGTAAGCAAGGCCTAGGCATTGAAAAGTTGAAGTGCGCGCTAATTCAAGCCGGAATCAAAAGAGTCGATGTGCGTTTATATGAGGAGGCCCGACATGAAATCCTCAATGAAACCAACCGGGCCGACGTATTTAAAGACCTACTCTATTGGCTAGCCGGCCTTAAATCAGAGCTTTAATTAAATTAAGTAGCAATTAATAGTCTTTTTACATACTCTATTTATATGATATCAACTCATTTAAATGAGTCACTCTGAAAACAAAAAGGATCTTAAATTTTGGAGTCTAATAATAAAAGCATTGGCAAACCAAATGGAGCTATCACTAGCCTTACTCAATTAATCGAGACGCTTAAAGACACTCCGAGCGGCCAGTTCGCATCCATTCCGCAACATCTATCCCTAACAAAAACTGACATATTGCCTTATGCCACTTTTTCGCCTATCAGCCACACCCGAAACTGTTTAGAGTTCAATGAGCGTTTTGAACTAATTTTACTGTGTTGGGAACCGGGCCAAATGACAGCTATCCATGATCATGGAGGAGAAGAATGTTGGGTGTATTTTATGGACAGTCAATTTGAAGAGATAATCTATGAACGAGATCAATCTAACGTTAAAAGAAGCCTATCAAAGATGGCTACCAGTGGCGCCGTTAGCTATATGTCGGATTTCTTAGGCGTTCATAGTTTAAAGAACATAGGCAATAGCCGAGGGTTTTCACTACATTTATATGCAAAGCCAATCAGGTCTTGTAATGTTTTCAATCATGTTTCTGAGGTGTTTGAAGAAAAGGAAATGCATTACGATACTCGTTTTAAGATCAGTTAGTTAATCAATATAATTGAGCCGGCTAGAATGCGCTGCTATTTGTAGGCGCAGATTCTAAAGGGATGTAACATCTTTCCAAACGCTGTCGGCGGTATACTCTAAAGATACTATGAACTCGTGTGCCTTCCAATTTTCAATCACTTAGCAGGTATCCACCATCAACTTTCTGATAAAGATGGTAGCGCTGACCAACACGAGGTACAAAGTTATAAGAGGCGTTATAGACAAGTTCATTTAACTCAGCAAGCCTTCTTATCGCGTCGTATTCTCTATTTAATAATTCAACAGCATTCTCAAAATAGTTTTTGGTCAGTGATCCACGCTCTGACAAAAATAAGGCAGTATCAGGCAAGACTATAGAGGGCGAACTAGACGTTGTTCCATAGGGTAACAGTGCTTTCTTTAAACTAGTCATACCAAATACCCTATCTATTAAAAACCTGCGTTACGTACGTAATCACTTGTCGCTTTAGACCACTACAAAATGGAATCACAGTAATCTTTTTCATTTGCCGTCGATCAGCTTTAAAGAGTTAGTAATCGGATTGTTTAGTCTACATTTATATACCAGTATGATTATCATGCCTACTTGTTAAAACTATCCTAGCCGATATGATACTGTCCAAGTGAAATGTTGGCCTTTATTCACAACAACCAGATGAAAATTCAACGCACTCAGTTTTATCCTAGGAGACAGGAATGCCAGTGATTAGCAGCAACCCAATATGAGATGGCTACAAACGTCGCTAAACATTGAAGATCACGAAGTCAAAGCCGCCTTAAGCTCATTTCTCTTTGTTGTCATTTTGATGTCTGCCTACTATATTCTTCGACCCGTACGCGATGCCATGGCAAGCGACTGGACGGATGCTGAAGTTAGCTGGTTATGGACTCTCAACTTTTTTATCAGCACCGCGGTCGTCGCCGTTTATGGTATCGCCGTTTCGCGTTTTCGTTTCCAGCTTCTAGTACCGGCTATGTACGGTATTTTTGCACTAACCTTTGTGGTTTTTTATGTGCTGGCTTCGACCTCGGGCGATCGAACATTAATCGATAAATCATTTTATGTGTGGGTTAGTGTATTCAGCCTTTTCCACATTTCAGTATTTTGGAGCTTCATGTCGGACTTGTTCAACAAAGAACAGGCCGGCAGGCTATTTAGTATAATTGCCGTAGGTGCCAGTGTCGGCGGCCTTATTGGCCCTACTATACCTTCGTTTTTCTCAGAGTCGCTGGGTACAGACAATTTAATGTTAATAGCAAGTGTGATGCTGCTGATCCCGATACCAATTATCTTCTATTTACAATCACTCAAATCATCCGATTTACGCAATGAAGATTTGTACTTAAGAAAGCCCAACGCGACCATTGGTGGCAATCCCTTTTCGGGCTTCAAGATGTTTTTCGCAAACCCTTATTTATTAGCCATAGGCTTATTTATTTTTCTTTATACAGGTGTAAGTTCGTTTGTTTACTTCGAGTTAAAGAACCTGCTCAGTGAACTAAGCCGTGTCGAACGCACGGCGGTGTGGGCGAAAATGGACCTAGCCGTCAATATACTATCAATTACAACAGGGTTATTTGCAACCGGTCGCATTGTAGGTAAATTTGGTATGCCGGTTACTATTGCGTTGGTGCCCGTACTGATCTGTGTTGGTTTACTGATACTCGCCATTTCACCTTTTCTAGCGGCCGTCGTGACCTTACAGATAGTGCGGCGCGCAGGAAACTACGCCGTCACACGACCTGCTCGCGAAATGCTGTTTACTCGCGTTGACCGCGAAACCCGTTTTAAAGCAAAACCGGTCATTGACATTGTCGCTTATCGCGGAGGAGACATGCTAATGGCTTGGTTGTTTACAGGGCTAACACAAGGCCTGGGCCTAGGTTTAGCAGCTGTCGCCATGGTTGGGGCAGGTATAGCCGCGCTCTGGTCAATGGTGGGTATCTATCTGGGTCGCTGGTTTGAGCGAGATGATAGCTCCTCACCCCATAAGGAAGAAAACGAGTAGTTACATAGACATCACTCATAACAACATTTCATCAACAAACTGTGATGCCGGTTAATTTTTCGGTGTTATGTTTAACAAACCAAAACAGGTAACGGACCAATACTATGAAATCTTTAACTATTGCAATTTTAGCGCTTTCTCTCTGTTCTACTCCTTTCTCGCTCGCAGACAACCACACTGGTGCCAAACAGCAAGAGACTCTAAAGTACATCGAATTTAGCCAAATTGGTGACCCTGCAGACGTACTCGAAGTAAAGGAAGAAAGCTCTAGGCCGTTAAAGAGTGGTGAAGTCAGAGTCGCCGTATTGGCCTCGCCAATTAACCCATCAGACCTATTACAGATCGCCGGCAAGTATGGTGTCGATCCAGTATTACCCTCCAATCCCGGTAGTGAAGGCGTTGGCCGGGTACTAGAGGTGTCTGCAGAAGTAAAACATCTGACGGTCGGCCAAATGGTACTTCTCGCCAGCGGAGGAACCTGGCGTGACGAAATAGTCGCACCGGCAGCAGGCTTTCTTCCCTTACCTAACCTAGGGCCACTTGAGTCTTCAGTGATTGAACAGTTGGCCATGTCAGCGGTTAACCCTTTAACGGCATTACTTATGCTGACCAGTTTTGCTGACATTGAAGAAGGTCAATGGATTGTTCAGAGCGCTGCCAATTCCGCCGTTGGCGGATATGTTATCCAGCTTGCTAAGCAGCGTGGTATTAAAACAGTCAATGTTGTGCGCCGTGAAGGCCTAGCCGATGATCTGCTGGCAAAGGGTGCAGATATAGTGTTGATCGATGGACCTGACCTTGCAGCACAGATCGCCAGTGCAACAGACAATACGCCTATTGCACTTGCACTGGACCCCGTTGGTGGTGAGACCTACACTCGACTAGCCGATAGCCTTGGCTATGGCGGCACTCTGGTTGCCTATGGTGTGCTGTCCGGAAAACCCGCAAGTTTGAATACAGGAAAGATTATTTTTAATGACATTAGTCTGCGTGGCTTTTGGCTTTACAAGTGGTACCAGACAGCTGATATGCAAACAAAGCAGGCTGCTTTCGGGCAAATTATTCCGCTAATTGCGAAGGGTGTTTTAAAAGCCAATGTTGACTCGCGTTTTAGTGTTGATGAGATCAAACAGGCAGTCTCGCGCGCCGCACAACCCGGTAGAAACGGCAAGGTACTTATTGTGCCAAACCCTCTCTAGTAGCGGATAAGACAGTTATCAGGGATATTCAGTGCTCTGGCTGAATATCCCTCGCGTGGGGTTACCTCTCATTACCATGACCAGTTAATTCTCTCTTAAAAAGGTCACCGATCACTTACCGGTTTTAGGTAGAAAACTCCAACAGAGTCTATCCGTTCACCCAATTAGGCTTTCGTTTTTGTACAAATGCGGTCATGCCTTCACGGGCATCTTTAGATTTTATAAGCTGAACAAATTCCGTGTTGCTTAGTTCAAGAGCTTTATCCCAACGCCCTAAATTATCAACGGCATTTAGGACACGCTTGGAGGCCCGTACAGAGGTCGGTGAATTTCCCGCAATTGTTGCTGCGAGCGCCCTGGCAGCCTCCATGACCCCTTGAGGCTCAGAGATAGCATTAATCAATCCCAGTTTTGAAGCTTCATCAGAACCAACTTTACGGCCAGTCAATATCAACTCCATGGCGGCTTTTTCTCCGATCTGACGGGTTAAACGTTGCAGCCCACCAGCGGCCGCAAACAGACCAACTTTAACTTCAGGTAGAGCAAAACTCGCCAGAGGGTCTGCTAGCGCGATGTCACATGCCAAAACAATCTCTAGGCCACCACCCATGGCGACACCGTTAACAGCCGCAATAACAGGTTTCTCTCTGTTGGTTCGGGAACATAGACCTGCGAACCCGGAGGCTGGTATAGACATATCACCACCTCCAGCGGATACCTTAAGATCATTACCGCTACAGAATGCTTTTTCTCCAGCACCGGTGATAATAGCAGCCCAGAGCTCTTGGTCACGCTCGAACTCATCAAAAATTTCTGCTAATTCAAAATGGGCAGCACTAAAAAGTGCATTGTAAGCTTCGGGGCGGTTGAGCGTTACCTCAAGCACATTGCCATCTCTTTTAAGCTGTACATATTTAAATTCGCGGGCGAGGAAATCGTTTGACATAGGTACTCCTAGTTTATGGGGGTTTAATAGAGTGTTTTTACCGTCTCGATGAATAATATTGACCGTTTGGCCAACAGGGCTATCAAATGTATGAAGGGCTTTTATGGTGGCGCGGTGATCGACCGGTACCGTTGCCATAACTCGGCCTTCAGTATTCCGCGCAAATAGATAGGCATGATCAATACCGTGACGGCCATGTCTCACTGTGTAGGCCTCAATAACGGCAGTACAATCTTCGTTCAGCAAAGTGTGTTCGGGTTGTGCATCTATTTCGACCTGCAAATGTTCACTGGAAATTTCGCTCCAAGCATCTGGCTCTTTTGCCGAATATACACCCGCAGATTGCTTGCTGATAAATCCACCATTGGCCAGTACCAGCCCGTAAGCCTCTCTATCTTTGCGAAGAAGTTCCACGATAGTCGCAATTGCATGGGTGGAATAGTTATTACCCGCTCCGCCAAAAAACGGTAAGCCTCCAGTGACGCTCATCTGATCTTGAACTGGGTCCAACCCCAACACGTCAGCAGCTAAGTGAACAACAATAGGAAAACAACTGTAGATATCACGGTATGCTATATCGTCAGTCGTAATGCCCGCGCTATCAATTGCACCTGATATGGCTGACTCAAGCGCTTTAGATTTAGACAGATCTGGGCGCTCAGAAACAAGTTTCTCGTTTACATCCGAATACCCATGGAGGTATATCCATTTATCAGGATCAATGCCGAGTTCCTTTGCATATCCCACGCTAGTGAGAATTAACGTCGAGGATTGGTTCACGGAGTCTTGGGCAATGTGCCATTTTAAATAGGGATCGCATATAGGATAATTTTGTTTCGACGCTTCAGCTAAAAATTCGGCTGGCATTACCTGAGGGAATTGCGAAAATAAATTTTGACCTGCTGTCTTAGAAAGACCCGCGCATATACCCGCTATGTAAACAAGATATTCAGCCCTAGACATTCCTAACCGGCCGCGCAATGCCTCTTCCATCAACGCATAGGTTTGATAGGGCAACCCCATGCCATTAAGTATTTCATACATGGATATAAAGTCAGTTGTTGCGCCACGATCTTCGATATCTGCATCAACATCAGATGACCAATCTAGAGAAAGCTTGTTCTTCAACGCTGTTTTGAGGGCAGATAACGCCTCGCCGCCTGTAATCATCGCCATACGGATATCACCCCGTGCGATGTCTTCAGATAATTCGTTCACAAGCGATTGCGGCTGTTCGCCGCCGGCCGTTGAGTAAATTATTTTTTTAGGGGTTATAGACGCAGCTTTGATAACTGCGGCCGGAAAGTTATTGGCTTTCCCAAATGGATCAAATGGCGTTCGCAAGGAATCGGTCCAAGCCCTTACAACCGCCAATGTATCAATTTTATTCTCTAGCCCACTGAGCCCAGCGTCTGCCTGAGCACGCTTTATTGACCTGGTGATCAGGCCTATTGGACTAGGCGATTGGCTTAGATCACTGCCATCCCAGTGGTCGACGACCTGTCCTACGCCAACAATAATTGGCAATCTGTCTTCATTACTCATGTCAAAAAAATCTCTCTAGTCTGATACCGTATTTATCCCCGTATTCTACCGCATTAAAATGAGTAACTATGACTTAAGGATAAATAAAAGAAGCTCAGATTGGCGAGCCATCAAGGAGATAAAGGTATGCTGTTGAATTAAAATATAGTCGGGACGGCAGTATTTGAAACAACGATCGCTACATCCCTAGTGTAGCGAGATAACGCTGTAAGTTATTGATAAATTCCACGTGAATCTTTTTCATTTGATATATCGTCACATATATCATGATAAAGTTTAATACTACTTATCCACGCAACACTTCAATTATCCAAAAACACAGAGAGTTTTAATCAATCAATGAAATTAGTCCGTCTAAGTTTTATCGCCGCGAAGGTCCTACTCGTTATTGGTATCACGTCGTCTGCCGATCTGGCAGCCTTAGACTTTGATATTGAGACTATCGAAGTAAGCTCCAAACACAATATCGACGTTATCCCTTTTTCGATTGAAGCGTCGAATGTAACCAAACTGCTCATCATAGAGACCCCGGAGATCAATCAACTAGAAAAACAAATACAAGAACTTGGCACTGAGCCCATACGGACCATCAAGATTTTTAAGCGTAGTGATTCAAAATGGAACCTCACACTGGAAAAGACTCTAGATGATTCTATGGATTTAGTCGACACCATAAAAAGTACTAACAGTATCCAGTTGGTGGGCTTGCAGGAGTCACAGCTCGTATATTTAGACGAAGCAAGCTCAGCGTTCAAACCTTTCTTCAAAACTTCATCGATGTTTTCTGGACGCAGCTGGGGCTCATCGCCACTGATGGACATGTTTACCGATATTAATGGTGATGGGCTAGATGACTTCTTAATGCCTAACTTTGATGGTTGGGCAGTCGCGCTGCAGCGGGATGATGATTTTCAGGAACCTCAATTAGTCGGCCCCCGACCAAATATGAGCTTCAGTGAGACTGCACGTTATGTTGCTTACCGCGCGGAAGAGGCCTTCCTTATTGACGAAAATAATGATGGTCATAATGATATTGCTTTTTGGCAAGATGGTTATTTTGAAGTACATCGACAAAATAACCTCGGCCAGTTCTCTAAGGTGCCTGTCAATTTGGATGCCAACCTTAAAGACATGTTAAGTGGCTATACTCAGATTAGTATTGGTGAGGATACTAAAAACGACAATGGTAAAAATAGGCTTTTAGATGAAATTATGGACATTAATAACGATGGTGTTAGTGATCTTATTGTCAAACGGATCAAGGCCGAGGGGATCTTTGGCTGGGAATCTGAGTATGAGGTTTACCTCGGCGCAGTGGATGAAAATAATCTTCTTAAATTTCCAGAAAGCCCCTCTTCAACTATTCGCACCGACGGTTTTCAGTTCGACAATGAACGGTTAGATATCTCTGGTGACGGCAACCAAGAGTTCCTTGTGACGTCGGTAGATATAAGTATAGGCGCGGTCATTAGAGCGCTGATTACTCGATCAGTCTCTGTTGATGTCTCAATCCACAAAATGATTAACGGTAAATTTCCTGCTAAACCTAGCACCAG
>Ga0138261_1364142_pt1 | contig 12788 bp, 21 predicted proteins | sample RNAA_720151113_FD_105266 | JGI IMG/M metagenome (GOLD analysis project Ga0138261, IMG submission 105266) | Metatranscriptomics of polar marine prokaryotic and eukaryotic communities from Palmer Station, Antarctica after 72hr light incubation -... | ecosystem: Environmental > Aquatic > Marine >...
ATCAAAACGAGCTCTAACAAGATAGTTACAGCATGGAAACTTTTAATGTTTAATATTAACAGTTTCAAAAGTTGTATGCTCAGGCAAAGGACTTTGTCAAGTTCTTGAGTACGCTTGACCGATAATTCAAAAACATTAACAGAGGAGAGCTACAGGTCATTGAGGAGACCTTACCCTCTCTTCTAACAGGCCTCAAACTTATTTGGACAATTTCTCGTCACATCAACCAGACCGAGAATAGGTTTGAAGACATTTTAGAGGCTATTTCACATGAAATTTGCGACAAAGTAAAGGCGCAAATTGACATTCAGCGCATCTTCAGAAAGAAGCCAGAGGATGCAATCAAGGTCATAAGACTGGGTAAAACTGTGCTTATGAAATGGAAGAAGGAGTTTGACGACACCAAGAGAGACATCGAGACCTAACAGAAAAGGTGGGACTTCAGCAAGGCAAAGGAAATCTTTGCACAACCAATCTACATGAATAAGGTCCTCGAAGACATTGAGAGAGCATGCGTCATCTACTAGCAGTTCCTCGCCATTCTTGGACCCGATCTTGCTGCAGTAACTGGTAGTTCCGAGCAAATTGAGAACGAGAAGGATCGTGTTTGGGATCAAATTAAGAAGCTCGAAGCTTTCCCTAGAGATGTGTTCTCCGACAAGTATTCCAGCCAATGGAGAACTCAATTTGACCAATTTTTAGGTTAGATTTCACAGATAGATTCTCATGTTGTTAATCTTATCGACAGCACTTTCAGAGATCAGCTGACTTCTTCGGAGGCAGCATTTGATCTTCTCTCTAAGTTCCAAAATGTCAAGACCAGAGACTCCATTAAGGAGTTGCTGAACAGGAAGTACGAGGATGTACTCCTTTAGTATGACAAGGAGCTAACACAGATGGAGGAACTGTTCGATAAAGGAAGAGACAATCCACCAATCTCCAAGAACATGCCCCCAAAAGCAGGTCAAATCGCTTGGGCTCGTTCTATCATGGGTAGAATCAAGGCTCCCATCACTAAATTCAGAACAAAGTCGGATTAACTTCTGACCAAAACTTTCAAAGATGTAGCTTTCAAATACGTAAAGCTTGCCAAAGAGCTGGACAAGAACTACGAGCAAATCATTTTCGATAAATGGAAGCATGAGAACACCGATAAAGCTATCGCACATTTGAATGAGCATGTCCTTTAAAAGAATGGTCATGGAGACGAAATTTCTTATCATGTAAACTTCGCTCCAGAACTTAAGGTCATCATTAGAGAAGCCAAGTTCCTTGACAGAATCGGTAAAAACATTCCCCAAACAATTATCAACATTGCTCTTTAAGAGAAAGATTACATGATTCATGTGGACAAGCTAAACTAGCTCCTAAGAGGCTATAACTCAGCTCTGAACAATCTGAAACCAGTCGAGAGAAAACTGATGCAAATCGATATTCTAAAGTTGAACAAGAGAATGGATCAGGGAGTCAATAATCACAATTGGTTCTCCCTCTCGATCGATGAATACATCAGAGAGTGCAGAATCGCCATCGACACCTTTACCGAGGTCAAGAGCATCGTTCTTTAGCACGCCTCCAACATTGAGAAGAAGGTCGTTAATATCGAGAATGCTTAGATTATCAAGCAAATAGATTTCTCACGAAAGTCTCCAATGGACATTTCTGAATTCTCAGACTATTTTGAAACCTATCGGTACAAAGTCGTTTCTGAGCTAGTGAAGGACTACTAGAACATCGGTGACCAGTACCTTAAGAGTATCGAAGAGTGCACTGTAAAAAGCAATTCAAGCAGTGGGTAGGCCTGCAAAGAAATGCGCCCATATTATATGTATTGGGAGCGAAGAATCTTCAACGCTATCACCAAGTTGATTGTTAGAGCCCTGGCTTCTAACAAGACCATCTGGATGAGAACTGAGCGCCCATGCCTCATCAAGATGACAAGCTCCTACAACCATCCTGAGATCACCTTCCATCCTACTGTTGATGAACTCAGGACTCAACTGGAGAAATTCAGTAGGAACATCCTGGAGTCAACCAAGAGGTTCGGAAGATGGTGGGACGGATTCTGCAAGATCTTTGAGGAGATGATGCATGAGGAGACGGCAGAGAAGTACATTCCATACACCTTCTTTGATGATGTTATGCAAAACAAGATGATCTCCTAACTTCATTACGAGATCATCCAGTGCAAGGGTCAGATTATTGAAAAGTTCAACCTGCTTGTTAGAGGCTGGACCAAAAGAGGATAATTCAAGATCCTTTTCGATAAAAATGAAATGACCAAGCTCCAGAAGCAAATTGACAAGAGTCAATCAACTCAAGAGATCGAAAAGAAAATCCTCATCTTCAAGAATTATAGAGACATGAATCTGTAGCATGAGAATGAGCAATAGAACTACTTTGTGCTCATTGATAATTCGGAGGTCAAGGATAGTACGATCAATAAGGTCAATGAGTGGCTAGGTATTCTCGGAGAATCTCTGACCCAAATCGCTACCAGAGAGCTTCAGAACATCCAAAGAATTACTAGCGACTATAAATAGAAACTGAACAGTGAGGTAGGAGCAAAAGAGATGCTACAAGCCCTCCTGAACAACATCAGTGATATCAAGAATATGTCTATGGAGATGGAATTCCGCATCCTTGAAGTGCAAGAGTAGTTCAGAGTGCTAAAGATGTATGAATATAAGATGGAAGATGAAACTCAAGGCGAGGTCGACAACCTCATGGTTGAGTGGTCCGAGCTTCTTGATCAAGCTGATAGGAAAGATTTTGATATGAACGAGTTTAAGAAAAACTTCGCTGAAGTATCAAAGAACGAGGTGGCCGCCTTTAAGGAGAAGATCAAGGAGGAGTATCAACAGTACAAGGAGAGGGGACCAGGAACCTCCTCTGTCTCTCTAGAGGATGGTGTTGAGCTACTTGAACAGTCAAAGGATAAGGTGAGAATGTTTAATCGACAGAGAGAAGAGCTCGTCCTCTCCGAAAAACTTTTCAATCTCCCAATTTCCAAGTACCCAGAGCTCATCGCAATGGACGAGGCCAATAAGAAATATGATTAAGTTTATAGCATCTATAAGGAGCATGTCATGAGTCTCAAAGACTTCAGTGTCATGTCTTGGAACAAACTTGATGCGAGTCAACTTATTGTCTCAGCCGAAAAGTTTGAGAAACTGGTCAAGAGGCTTGAGAAGAAACTGCCTGGTGCTGAGGGCATGTCTCCATTTAATAAGCTTAGGGAGACCATCACTGGTTTCAAAGAGTCGCTGCCTTTGATCGAGCTGCTTAAGCATGGATCTGTCCAGGAGCGCCATTGGAAGAGAATCATGGATGAGACCGGCAAGGACCTCGGAGAAATCAACCTTAAGACACTAACCTTAAGCAAGGTATTCGAGCTGGAACTCCAAAAGTTCGACGAGAAGGTTACCGAAATCTGTGTGGAAGCCAAAGAAGAAGCCAAGAATGAAGACAACCTTGCTAAAATCGACGCGGTCTGGAAGGTGACCAACTTTTCGATTACAATTTACAAGAAAGGCACCGAGTTCAAGGGATATGTTCTGAAGTCACCAGATGATATCCGACAAGTCCTTGAAGACAACATCCTTATCTTGCAGTCACTGTCAGCTTCCAAGTACATCCGTGCCATGAAAGCGAAAGTCCAGCAATGGGAGAAGGATCTTAATGTCATCAGCGACACCATCGACAATTGGATGCTCGTCCAGCGTAAGTGGATGTACCTCGAAAGTATCTTCGAATCCGATGATATCAAGATGCAACTTCCCGAGGAGGCCAAGAAATTCGGTAAGACTGATCAGGCATACAAGAAGATCATGGAGTCTGCTTACAAGTAACCAAACGTGTTCCAGGCCTGCGTCAAGGCTGATGGCGGTCAGCGCTTGAACGACCTCAAAAACATATCAAATGACCTTGATAAGTGCCAAAAGAGCCTGAGCAATTACCTGGAGTCCAAGCAAATGAGCTTCCCAAGGTTCTATTTTATCTCCAATGATGACTTGCTCTAAATTCTTGGTAGCTCTGACCCTAAGCAAATTCAAGGCTTCCTTCTCAGTCTTTTCGATAACTGTAAGAAACTTCATTTTGAGGGTGAAAAGAAATTAGTTGGTATGACATCAGATGAAGGCGAGTCATACGAATTCGTAACCCCAGTTAAGATTGAGGGCAAGGTTGAAGATTGGATGAACAAGGTTGACGAGGAGATGAGAAGCAGCCTTCAAATCCTCCTTAAAACTGCGTTTTCAATTATGCCAAATCGGAAAGAATCGACTGGATCAAAGGTGAGATTGGTTAGATTGCCATTGCTGGCACCCAGATCTGGTGGACCTTCGCAGTTGAGGACGTGTTCAAGAGAGTAGAAGGTGGAGACAAACATGCGATGAAAAACGAACTGGCCAAGGAAAACAAGGATCTCATTGATATGATTAATTTGGTCAGAGAGAATATTTCTAAGGTCTTAAGAATGCTGGTTAATACTCTCATTATCTTGGACGTACACGCCAGAGATATCGTTGATAGGTTCGTTAGAGACTCTATTTTGAATGCAAAGGAATTCGCATGGGAGTCCCAGCTTAAGTTTTATTGGGATTTAGCTCAAGATGACGTCGATATCAGACAATGTACTGGTGTCTTCTAGTATTGTTATGAGTATCAAGGTCTAAATGGTAGATTAGTCATCACGCCTCTTACCGATAAGTGTGTAATGACCCTCACTACCGCTCTCACCTTTAATCTAGGTGGTGCACCTGCAGGACCAGCTGGTACAGGAAAAACCGAGACGGTAAAGGATCTTGCTAAGAGTTTTGCTCTTAGATGTGTCGTCACAAACTGTGGTGAGACCCTCGATTATGTCGCCATGGGAATCATTTGGTGTGGTCTCATCCAGACAGGTTTCTGGGGTTGCTTCGATGAGTTCAACAGAATCAATGTCGAGGTACTTTCTGTGGTATCCGCTCAGATCAAGCTCATCCAGAATGGTCTTATCTTCAAAAAGAAGATTATTAACTTCTTGGGAACGGACATGAGGCTGATCAATACTATTGGTATCTATATTACCATGAATCCAGGTTACGCCGGTAGATCTGAGTTGCCAGATAACCTCAAGGCTTTGTTCAGACCTATTACTATGTGTGTTCCAGATCTCCTTCTGATTTGCGAGATCATGCTCATGTCTGAAGGTTTCATCTATGCCAGAGGCCTCGCTAAAAAGATGACGGTTCTTTATAAGCTATCCAAGGAGCAACTCTCAAAGCAATATCATTATGACTTTGGTCTAAGAGCACTTAAGTCAGTATTGGTCATGGCTGGTCAGCTTAAAAGAAATTACTCTGATCTTCCCGAGGACATTGTGCTGATGAGAGCACTCAGAGATATGAACATGCCAAAGTTCGTGTACGAAGATGTACCTCTCTTCTAAGGTCTCATTACAGATCTATTCCCAGGAGTAGTAGCTGACAGAGTTGGGTATGAAGATTTGAATTCTCACATTGTTGAATACCTCGAAAAAATGGGCAACAAGCACTCTGATGAAGACAGTTTCTATCAGTAAGTAGACAAGGTTGTCTAACTCTTCGAAACGATGGGAACAAGGCATACAACTATGATCGTCGGACCAACAGGTGCAGGCAAGAGTGTTATCATGGACACTTTGGCCGCATCTCTGAAAGGGTGGACTGGTGAACCAACCCAAAAGTTCACCATTAATCCAAAGATGATCACCTTAAATGAGCTCTATGGAGTGCTTGATCCTGAGAGTAGAGATTGGACTGATGGTCTTCTTTCAAAGATCTTTAAAGATATCAATACGGATCTCGAAGAAGGAAAAGAAGAGAGAAGATGGATTGTCTACGATGGAGATGTCGATGCAGTGTGGGTCGAGAACATGAACTCTGTTATGGACGATAACAGAATTCTAACGCTTGCAAACGGTGATCGTATTCGTCTGCTCAAGCATTGTGCCATGTTGTTTGAAGTATATGATCTACAATATGCCTCTCCAGCCACTATCTCCAGATGTGGTATGGTCTTTGTCGATTCTAAGAATCTTGGATTTGCTCCATTCTTCGAGAAGTGGACCAACTGGAAGAAGGATAAATTCGGAGAGATCATGGCAGAGAGTCTAAAAGAGCTGTACGCAAAGTATATTAACTAATGTATTGAGAGAATATTCGAGGGCAATGATGGTTCCGAGGAATTGGTTGAGCCATTAAAGTTCATCACACCCAGAACCAACTTGAACGTTATCATTTAACTGACAGATTTGATCGATTCAATGCTCCCAGAAAACGAACCTCCATGCGAATATGACCAACTAGAGAAATTCTTCCTCTTCTGCCTCATTTGGTCCTTGGGTGGTTGTCTCGTTCAGGAAGATAGAGACAAATTCTCAGAGTTCCTAAGAAACTTGAGTGGCCTTATGTTACCAGCGACCTCCCTCTACGATAATTTCTTCAACATTGAAAATTTGAGCTACCTCAAATGGGAAGAAAAGGTGACTGCCTATGAGCCACCAGCTAACAAGAAATTCGCGTCTATTATGGTGCCTACTGTAGATACAGTGCGATATTCCTGGCTGCTATCCCAGATTATGAATCTGAAAAAACCAGCCATGTTCTGCGGAGACTCAGGTGCCGCCAAGACCGTCACTGTGCAATCTTGCTTTAAGGATCTTGACGCTACCAAATACATGATCCTCAATATCAACTTCTCTTCAAGAACCACTTCAATGGACTTCCAGAAGATTATTGAAGAAAATATTGACAAGAGGACTTTCAAGACTTACGGCCCAAAATCATCAGGAAAGAAAATGGTTATCTTTATCGATGATTTGAACATGCCAAAAATCGACACTTACGGTACCCAGCAACCACTTGCCCTTGGTCTGTTCCTTATCGGAAGGCAGCAGCTCTATCAAAGAGGCGGTGATTTGGAATTGAGAGAAATCGCCGACACCTAGTTTGTTGGATGCATTACGCCAGAGGCAGCCGGTAATAATAGAGTTGATCCTCGTGTAATGACTCTCTTCAGTGTGTTCAATGTAACTTCACCATCCAGAGATACCATCGAAAAGATCTACACTCAAATCTTGGAGAGTCATTGCGACGAATTCGCTGACGAAATCAAACCACTGGTCCCTAAAATCACTTAGGCCACGATCTAGCTGTTCTATATTGTAATTGAGAAATTACCAAGAACTCCAGTCAAGTTCCATTACATCTTTAACATGAGAGATCTCAGTAGGATCTACGAGGGAGTGCTCCAATCTACTGTGGACAAGTTCAATACCAAAGAAGGTTTCGTCAGACTTTGGAGAAGTGAATGTCTTAGAGTCTTCTGCGATAAGCTCGTAGATAGTACCGATTAGGAGCTTATTGGTAAGACTGTTATGACCCAAATAATCAAAGAATACTTCAAGGACTGTGAAGAGGTCGTCTTAGCCGATCCAATCATGTTTGGAGATTATAAAATGGCTAGTCCCACCGATGAGGAAGCTGAGGACCCAAGACTCTATGAGGATCTTGGCGACTATGACTTCATCAAAGAAAAGCTGGATCGTATGCTCGAAGATTATGGCTTTGACAATAAGCCGATGAGTCTTGTGCTCTTCAATGACGCATTGGAGCATATTTCTAAGATCCACAGAATCATCAGATTCCCAAAAGGATGTGCCCTACTCGTAGGTTTCGGTGGTTCTGGAAAGCAATCCTTAACAAAACTAGCCACATTTACTGCTGGCTACGACTTATTCCAAATCAGTCTTGTGAGAGGCTATAAAGAACCAGACTTCAGAGAAGATCTGAGAAATCTTTACAAGCTCGTGCTGGTTAAGCCATAATCATTCCTGTTCACTGATTCACATGTAGCTGAAGAAGGTTTCCTTGAGCTGATCAACAACATTCTTACCATTGGTATGGTTCCAGCTCTTTTCCCAGAAGAGGAGAAGGATGGACTTATCGGTCCTCTTGATGACGAAATGAGGAAGCAAAAGCTACCAGAAACTAAAGAGTTCAGATGGAACTACTATGTGAACAAATGCAGAGAGAATCTTCATATCGTTCTCGCTATGTCTCCTGCTGGTGACACACTGAGAATCAGGTGCAGAAACTTCCCAGGTCTTATCAGCAATACAAGTGTAGACTGGTTCTTCCCTTGGCCTGAGGATGCACTGACGGCTGTGGCAGACAATTTCATGGGTAGCGTTGTGCTTACTGATCAAGAGAGATCTGCCGTGACAAATCACTTGGTCATGGTTCATTTGTCGGTCCAAACGTATTCCACTTAATTCAAACAGCAGTACAAGAGAAACAACTTCTCGACGCCAAAGAATTATCTTGATTTCATCCAGAATTACATCAAATTCTTGCAGGACAAAAGAAAGCTCTTCGACGCAAATGTGAAGAGACTTTCAGGAGGTCTTACAACCCTAGCAAAGGCTTAGGAGGATACTGAGTAGTTGAAGAAAGAGCTCGCTGTTCAGAATAAAATTATTGATGAAAAGACTATTGACGTCTCTGCTCTTATCGAGGACATTAACGAAAAGACTAAAATTGCCACCGTTCAGTAAAAGGCAGCTGCTGAGAAGAAAGCTATTCTTGACATTCAAGCTAAAGAAATCGCTATTAAGAGTGCTGACGCTGAGAAATCTCTCGAAGAAGCTATTCCAGCTTTGTAAGCAGCCCAAGAAGCACTGAATGATATTAATCAGGCAGCTATTACAGAAATCAAGGCACTGGCTGCACCACCTACGGTCATTGTAGATGTGTGCTCAATCGCTTTCCATCTGTATCCAAAGACAAGTGGCGAAGCAAACTGGGCTTCAATTAAGAGTGGTCTGCTCGGTGACATGCAGCTTCTCAATGGTCTTAAGAACTACGAAGTTGCCAAGACCAAAGCAGGTGATGCTTCAAATGCCAATAAATGTTGCTCCAAACTTGTCAAGGATCAAGGAAATCTCCCAGAGGATGAAATGCAAAAACTTGTCAATTCTAAAAACAAGGCTACTGGTGCATTGTTCAAATGGAGTACTTCCACTCTTAAGTGTTACCATATTTTCAAGAATGTCGAACCTTTAAGAAAGAATGCTGAGAAACTTCAGAGAGATTTAGAAGCTGGACTCAAGGATTTGGCTGAGACTGAGGCAAGTCTTGCTGAATTGAACAAGAACCTCGGTATTTTGAACAAAAACATGTCTGAAAAGAAAGCTGAACTTGACGAACTCCAACCTATTTCTGCTGAGATGACCAGAAAGCTTAAGGCTGCTTCTCAACTGATCACTGGACTTAGTGGAGAGCAAATTCGTTGGACTGCCGATATGACAACTATCGAGGAAGACAAAATCAAACTAGTGGGTGATTGTCTTACCGGGTCCGCTTTCCTCTCATATTGCGGTCCTTTCAACTCTGTCCTTCGGTAGAAGATGATCTTTGAAACCTGGAAGCAAGATCTTATCGACAAAGAACTTCCAAATAAAAAAGATTTCAGACTTGATACCTTCTTGACAGATGAAGTAACTGTTTCAAAATGGTCAGCAGAGGGCTTACCGACAGATGAGCTTTCAGTTTAAAATGGTATCCTTACCAACTATGCAAGCAGATGGCCACTCTGTATTGACCCATAGATGTAGGCTGTCACCTGGATTAAGAATAAAGAAGCCAAAAATCCATTTGAAATTCTCACGTTCAACATGGGAAATTACATTAAACTTCTGGAAATGGCAATCAAATTTGGTAAATCTGTCTTGTTCGAAGCCATCAGTGAAGAAATCGACCCTATGATTGACCCAGTCCTCGAGAAAAACGTCGTAAAAGAAGCAGGTGTGAACATGCTTACTCTTGGAGATCAGAAACTGGAGTACCATGACGATTTTAGAATGTTCCTAACAACTAAAATTGGTAATCCAAACTACACACCCGAGATTTTTGGTAAGACCATGATTATTAACTTCAGTGTTACGATGCTTGGTCTTAGAGATCAATTACTTAATGAGGTCGTACAGTATGAAAGACCAGAGCTTGAAGAAGCCAGAAAGAAGCTGATTGTTGAGACTTCAGAGAATAAATCTACTCTTAAGGGCCTTGAGGATACACTCCTTAGTGAACTTTCCAAAGAGACTGATATTCCTCTTGTCGATAACGTTCCTCTGATTGAAGTACTTAACACTGCAAAAACAAAGTCCACAGAAATTGGAAAGGCTCTAGAGGTTGCCAAAGAGACTAATGCAGATATTGAGATCAATAGAGAGCAATACAGGCAGGTAGCCTGGAGAGGATCCATCCTCTTCTTCTCCATCTAAGGTCTTGCCGCCATTTCGGAGATGTATGAGTATTCTCTTTCCTCGTACATGAATGTGTTCATGAATGCACTTGCAACATCCAGAAAGGACAACATCTTGCCCAATAGGCTGAGAAATATCAAGGATAGGTTGACAATGTTGGTTTACGAGTTCACATGCATGGGTATCTTCGAAAAGCATAAGCTAATGTACAGCTTCTAGATGATCACCATGATCATGGATGGAGATGATGTACTCAACAAAGAAGAACTTGCCTTCTTCCTGAAAGGTAACACCTCTCTCGATCCCATAGAGTCAAAGAAGCCTGCAGCATGGATCAGTGATAACAACTGGAAAGATATTCAAAAGCTTGATGGACTTGGAGAAGTCTGGGTCGGCTTCATTGATAATCTGATTAAATTCAAAAATGAATGGAAGGACTGGTATGACCTTGAAGCACCAGAATAAAATGAGATTCCTTGCGGTTACACATAAAAATTAAGCAAGTTCTAGATGCTTTCACTGATGAGAGTAATTAGACCAGATAGAGTCGTGAATGCTATCAAGAACTTTATTATTGCCTAGATGAACGACTACTATGTGAAGTCACCACCAATCAGTTTTGAGAAGATCTATCAGCAATCCTCTTGCTTTACTCCAATTGTCTTTATCCTTAGTCCCGGTGCAGATCCATTTAGTGATGTACAGGCACTCGTAGAGACTGTTGGACTTGGAATGAACAAATTCAGATTCCTCGCGCTTGGTCAAGGTATGGGAGAACAAGCCAAACAATACATCGAAGGTGGCTCAATGAGAGGCCATTGGGTCATGCTTTAAAACTGTCACTTGCTCACGTCTTGGTTAAAAACACTTGAGGCAATCTGCGAACAGATCACCAAACCAGACAAAGGCTTCCGTCTCTGGCTTACAACCGCACCAACTGACAAGTTCCCTCTTGGTATCCTGCAGAAATCACTCAAAATCGTAACAGAACCACCAGATGGTCTTGGTCAGAATGTCAAGCAGACTTACTCCAAACTTTCTGAGGAAGTCTTTGATGGATGTCCCAAGACGGAATTCAAGCCTATGCTCTACGTACTCTCATTCTTCCATGCAGTCATCCAAGAGAGAAAGAAGTTCGGCAAAATCGGCTGGAATGTGTAGTATGACTTCAACATGAGTGACTACCTTATTTCCTATCAGCTGATCTCTATGTACCTCAACAAGGCCATGGAGACTGGTGATGAAGAACTACCTTGGGAGACTCTAAGATATCTTATTGGTGAGGCTATGTACGGAGGCAGAGTCACTGATGACAATGACAGGAGAAGCATGATGTGTTATCTCGAGGAGTACTTAGGACCATTTATCTTCGATAAAAATCAAATGTTCTACTTCTCCAGAGTCGGTGAAGATTATTAAGTCCCATAAGAGGAAACCATGGAGCTTACTCTTGATTTCATTGACAGCATGAGTCTATTCACTCAACCAGGAGTCTTTGGTCTGCATTCAAATGCTGAGATCACCTATTATTCTAATGCGGCCAAGGAACTTTGGGGCAACATTATGGAGATGCAAACCTCTGATGGAGGAGGAGGCTCAGGAGGTGTTGACAGGGAGACCGTCATCACTTAAATTGCTGATGACATCCAGGACAAGACATTGCCTCCACCATTCGACGAGTACAACATCAGAAAGTCATTCGATGTACCTAGTCCAACCCAAGTTGTGTTGCTTCAGGAGCTTGAGAGATACAACAAACTAATCGTAAGAATGAGCAGTTCAATTAAAGACTTAAAGAGAGCACTTAAGGGTGAAATCGGAATGAGTGCTGACCTTGATGTGCTTGGTAATGCTTTCTTCAATGGTTTGCTTCCACCAATGTGGTCCAAACTTGCTCCACAAACCGAGAAGAAGCTTGTTAATTGGATCAGTCACTTTGAGAGGAGGTTTAGATAATACAAAGACTGGATCAATGTCGAAGAGCCTAAAGTAATTTGGCTCTCAGGCCTCCATATTCCAGAATCCTACTTGACGGCTCTCATCCAAACGACCTGTAGGTCAAAAGGATGGGCTCTTGACAAGTCAACAATGTACACCAATGTGACCCATCACAGAGACTCTAAGGAAATCACTAAGAGACTAGACCAAGGAACTTACGTGTAAGGTCTTTACATCGAAGGTGCCAGATGGAACATTGAATAGGACTGCCTGGACAATTAGCTTCCAAAGGAGCTTGTCACAGAAATGCCACTAGTCTAGGTTATTCCAGTTGAGGCCAACAAGCTCAAATTAAGAGGTACAATTAAGACACCAGTCTACATTTCACAACTAAGAAGAAATGCCATGGGTGTAGGACTAGTGTGCGAGGCTGACCTAAAGACAAAGAAACATCCCAGTCACTGGATTCTTTGTGGTGTAGCCCTTATGCTCAACACGGACTGATTGAGCTTATTTCTTAGTTATAACTATTTAATTTTAAACAATAGATTATTATTACCGA
>Ga0138261_1540946_pt1 | contig 12678 bp, 5 predicted proteins | sample RNAA_720151113_FD_105266 | JGI IMG/M metagenome (GOLD analysis project Ga0138261, IMG submission 105266) | Metatranscriptomics of polar marine prokaryotic and eukaryotic communities from Palmer Station, Antarctica after 72hr light incubation -... | ecosystem: Environmental > Aquatic > Marine >...
ACAAAACATATTACTTGATAACTTATTTTTAAAAATATGGCTAATAATAAATCTGCACGAAAACGAATTGTAACCAACGAACGAAACCGTTTACAAAACCGTTATTATAAAACGTCTGTTCGAACGTTAACAAAACTTTTTTTTAAAAATTTAAAGCTTACTGAAAACGAACAAACTCCTGAATCGAAAGCAAAATTACAAACAATTGTAAATTCTATCTATAGCTTTTTAGATAAAGGAACAAAAAAAAATATCTTTCATAAAAATACAGCAGCTCGCCAAAAAGCAAGACTTGCTCGTAGTCTTTCTAACAGCTAAACTAGAATATCAGAAAGATAGTGTGTCAAAAATCGGACCTGATTTGTCTCACAATTAGATTTTTATTTTGATTGTAATAAAATAGTCTATCTCGACATTATTGTAGTTAAAGTTACAATAATGTCTCAGCTTCTTAGATGTACACTCTTATTCGATTAATATAAAATTCTCTTTTAATAAATTATTTATGGCATAAACTAAAATCATGCACAAAAATATTAATTATATCAATGCTTTGCCCGATTTTCTTGCGATGCAAAGAGTAAGTTTTTGTTGGTTCATTACTCAAGGTTTAACCGAAGAATTAGCGTTATTCTCAAAAATTTATGATTTTAGTCAAAATACTGAATATTTAATTTTTAGTCAAGAATACGTCTTAATTAAACCTCTGTATAATTTAGTAATCGCAAAAAAATATAGCGGAAATTATCGTGCCCAACTCGTTATTCCTATTGAAGTACGAAATAAAGTACTTAACCAAGTTCATTATCAAAACCAATTTCCAATTATTACCTTACCTCTCATGACAACATATGCAACATTCATTATTAATGGATGTGAGCGTGTAATTGTAAGTCAAATTATTCGAAGTCCTGGTATTTATTTTGAAAAAAATAAAAACCAACGAATTCAAAACCATTTTAAACGTAAATTGTCAGCAGATATCCACAAATTACGAACATTTTTACCATCTGGCGAAGCGTTTATTTCCGAATTTGATTTATTTTTCTCAAAACCGCAATTGGACCAACCAAGAATCAACTTTACGGATACAGATGATAAAATTATTGATTTTTTAAAAAATAAACGAGTTAAAAAAATCTTTACGACTTGGGAAAATCAAACCTATGATTCGAAACCACAGGAACATAATTCGATACCAATTTCTTATTATTCTCTAGAATTTTTAAAGCAATCTAAAGAAGAGTCATCTTTCTCATTCTTTCAATGTTTTAAATTTTATGTATTAGTCTCGCAAACAGTAAAATCCCAAACAAATTCTAAAATACGTTTGTTATTTTTAAAATGGTTGAAACAAAAATATACAGCAACCAATACAAAAATTAACTTTACGAATGAGAATATTGTTATTTTATTGAGATATTTTCAATTTTTAGTAAAAGTTCTAACAAAATATAAAATTATTAGTAAAACGTTATTACAATCGTCAGTATCTAATAAAACATTAAACCCCCAACCAATCTTAGATTTATCTGACAACCAAATTAAAACAATCATTAAGCTGTACACTAAAACTATTGTAAATTCACAATTGACGGTTCAGCTTCAATTAAATTCTCGGCTAGTTTTAGTAACAGAACATCTAATAAATTGGTTTTTGGATATTAAGAATTTCTCATTCTTAAAACAAAATATTCAGAAATCATTAGTAAAAGAAGCAAATTTAAACCAATTTACGCAATTTGCAGCTTTTCGACCAACTTTATATTTTTCAACAAGTTTGAAAGACCAATTGAAATATCTCTTTGGTCAAATTCATACACCCTATGAAATTGATTCAACCCCATTTGATAAATATAAAACTAATATTCGTAAACGAACAAAACGGTTAGATCAATTAATTAAAAACGATGCTACGACGTTTGTAATTCAAGCCGAAAAAGATTTATTAAAGAAAGATAAAAAAGTACTAAAAGAAGAATTAGCAAGACATGATAACTATCTCAAAAAACGAGATAAATATTTAAAGAGTAAAACACAATTACTTCTTTATCAAAAAGATCATGAAGTGAAAACAAATTATCATAAAAAGTATGCGGATAAAGAATTATATACGGCGACGTTAATTCCAGAATATGGATCATGGATTCGCTTTAATTTTCAAAAAAATACTAAGCTAAATGCTTATAATTATCCTCTTAAAAATCAAGAAGAAGAACTGATCATTCAATTAGATAAAATAACCCAAAAACCTATTCTTATACTTTTAAAAGAAATGGGGTTAACGGATCTTGAAATTTATCAAAATTTATACTATTCAGACTTTTTCTATTTTAATAAACCACTTTTAATTAATTCAACATACTTTAAGCAACCGATTAGTCGCTTTGATTCCAACCTTGAGTATTTTAAAAATATTTCAGAATTTTCACAAATTTTTGACCCTAATTACTACAACTTAGGAAAGGTTGGGCGATTAAAAATTAATAATCGATTAAGTTTAAAAATTAGTAATCGTCTTCAGATCATTACCTATGAAGATATTTTTGCAATTATTGATAAACTAATTTCATTAACAATTTCAAAAGCTGTTCCAGATGATATTGATCATCTTAAAAATAAACGAGTACGGTCTATTGGAGAATTATTACAAAATTTATTCCGAATTGGATTCCAAAGATTAGTTCGAAAATTACGAAACCAAACGAATACAATTGAGTCAAACTATCTTTTAAATTTTAGTGTGATCAATGCAACAATTCGGGAATTTTTTGGGTCAAGTCAATTATCTCAATATCTTGATCAAACGAATCCGTTATCTTCTTTAACTCACCGTCGTCGGATTAGTGGTTTAGGACCAGGTGGATTAAATCGTGATCATATTAGTTTTTCAGTTCGTGATATTCACCCAAGTCATTATGGTCGAATTTGTCCAATTGAGACACCTGAAGGCCAGAATGTTGGTTTAATTGCATCATTAACAACATGTGCACGAGTGAACAAACTTGGATTTTTAGAAACTCCATTTTGGCGAGTAATCAACGGGAAAGTTTTAAAAACTGGAAATCCAATTTATTTAACGGCAGAAGTCGAAGATTTATACAAAATTGCTCCAGCGGATATTGCTACGAATAAAAATAATTATTTAATAAAAAATATTATTTCAGTTCGCTACAAACAAGATTTCATTAATGTTACACCATCCGAAGTTGATTTTATTTCAATTTCCACAATTCAAGTTGTTTCTGTTGCAGCTTCATTGATTCCTTTCTTTGAGCATGATGATGCAAACCGGGCATTAATGGGTTCCAATATGCAACGTCAATCAGTTCCTTTAATTTTCCCTCAAAAACCAATTGTTGGGACAGGATTAGAAAATCAAATTGCTATTGACTCAGGAATGACGCTAAATGCACATATCTCAGGTATTGTTAATTCTGTAACAGCCAATAAAATTATTATTAAAGACAGTAATAATAAAAAAGTTATTTACAAATTACAAAAATATTTACGTTCCAACCAACAAACGTGTATTAATCAACGCCCGATTGTTTGGAAGGGAGAAAAAATTAAATCGGGACAAATTTTAAGTGATGGACCAGCAATCACAAGTAGTGAATTGTCATTGGGACAAAATACTCTAATTGCTTATATGCCATGGCAAGGTTATAATTTTGAAGATGCTATTTTAATCAGTGAACGTTTAGTTTATGATGATATTTTTACATCGATTCATATTGAACGTTACAAAATTGAAATAAATCGAAATACTGAAATATCCGAACAAACGATGAAAATGATTCCAAACTTAACATTATCAGAAGTGAAACATCTAAATGATGATGGAATCGTAAGAGTTGGAACATTCGTTAAATCAGGTGATATTTTAGTTGGAAAAGTTGTTTCAACGAATACTTATGAACAATTACCAGAATCAAAATTATTACGTGCTATTTTTGGTGCAAAAGCAAAAGGAGTCAAAGATAACTCATATAGAATGCCGCATGGTGAATCTGGCCGAGTTATTGAAACCGTTACATTTAACCGTAAGACAAAATTGACATATAAATCTGAAAAAATTTATGTCTTTATTGCCCAAATTCGAAAAATTCAAGTTGGAGATAAGATTGCTGGACGACATGGTAACAAAGGTATTATTTCCAGAATTTTAGCACGTCAAGATATGCCATTTTTACCAGATGGTACGCCCATTGATATTATTTTAAATCCTTTAGGTGTTCCTTCAAGAATGAATGTGGGTCAATTGTATGAATGTTTATTAGGATTTGCGGGTGATAAATTAAATTGTCGATTTAAAATTTTACCATTTGATGAAATGTATGGTTTAGAAATATCCAGAATTTTAATCAATAAAAAACTTCGTCAAGCCTCTATTAAAAAAAATAAAAGTTGGATTTTTAATCCATATGCCCCAGGTAAAATGGTTTTAATCGATGGTCGAACTGGAAAAGAATTTGAAAACCCGATTACGGTTGGAAACGCGTATATGTTGAAACTTATTCATCTTGTAGATGATAAAATGCATTCCCGAGCTACGGGTCCATATTCATTAATCACACAACAACCTTTAAGAGGTAAAGCCCAACATGGTGGTCAACGTTTTGGAGAAATGGAAGTATGGGCTTTAGAAGGATTTGGTGCAGCTTTTACCTTAAAAGAAATTTTAACGATCAAGTCAGATGATATGCAAGGTCGAAATGAAACTTTAAATGCAATTGTGAAAGGGCAACAAATCCCACAATTTGGAATTCCAGAATCTTTTAAAGTGTTATTGCAAGAATTACGTTCTATTGGTTTAGATATGAGTACATATAAAATCAAGAAATTTAGTTCCTCAAAAAAATATGAAATTGAAGTTAATCTTGTTGAAAAATATAACGCTTTGTCTAAAACTTTTTTACCTACTTCAAATATAAATGATATTTCATTTTAAAAACTATGAAAAACTTTGCAAAAGAATTTAATTATATCAAAATTAAATTGGCATCACCTTTTCGGATTTTACAATGGTCGAACCGCAAATTACCAAATGGTCAGTTTGTAGGTGAAGTTCAAAAATCAGAAACTATCAATTACCGTACATTTAAACCTGAAATGGATGGTTTATTTTGTGAACGTATTTTTGGCCCAAGTAAGAGTTTAGAATGTGCTTGTGGAAAATATAAACGTGTTCGTTATGAAGGATTAATTTGTGAACGTTGTGGCGTTGAATTAACAGAATCACGTGTTCGCCGCCATCGAATGGGGTATATTAATTTAGTTTATCCAGTGACTCATGTTTGGTACATTAATAGTCGACCAAACTTTATGGCCCTTCTCCTAGAAGTTGAAGAATTTGAAAAACGGCTAAATACCAGCTATACCAGTCAATCAGAAAAATGTAAAAATAAACTTAAACTAACAAATTTTGATTATTCTTGGACATGTAATGGTTTAAAATTAACCCCTTCGACAATTATTAGTTTGTGGGATGAGCGTATTAAACGTATTAAACTTGCCTCATTAACATATTTTATTGCGGAAGATGAAATCTCATTCTATGGTTTACATTGGGATTTACAACAGTACCGTCGAAGTCGAGAATTAGGTCGAAGTAATTATCCGTTAAAACCATATCCGAAACCTCAAAACCGTCGTCAACATACACCGAAATATTTATTAAAAGCTACTCCAAGCTTTTTAATCGGTGCTCCATTAATTAAAAGAGAATTAGAAAAACTGAATCTTGAATCTGAAATCTTCCGAACACGTTGTTTCGTGCTAGTTTGTACAAAAGTATTAAATAAAGAAGAACCATTGTATTATGCATCACATTGGTTTAGAAAATGGGAACAACATCGATTGTATAAAATACGTGAAAAAGCTATTAAACGGATCCGGATCTTAGAAAATTTAATTGGAACTGCCTCACAACCGGCCTGGATGATCTTATCTATTTTACCAATTATTCCTCCAGCTCTAAGACCAATGATTCAGTTAGAAGGTGGACGTTTTGCAACTTCTGATTTAAATGAACTTTATCGTAGAATCATTACAAGAAATAATCGATTACTGAGATTGTTAGAAATTGATGCTCCTCAATTAATTATTCGAAATGAAAAACGGTTATTACAGGAAGCTGTAGATACATTAATTGATAATGGAAAACGGGGTAAAATAGCCTTAAGTGCGAACAATCGACCATTAAAGTCTCTATCAGATATCATTAAGGGAAAACATGGGCGTTTCCGACAAAATTTATTAGGAAAGCGTGTGGATTATTCCGGACGTTCAGTAATTGTGGTTGGTCCAACGTTAAAATTAAACCAATGTGGTTTACCTTATGAAATGGCAATTGAACTTTTTCAACCATTTGTCATTCGGGAATTAATTAATCAAGGTTTAGCTAACAATATCAAAATTGCTAAAAATTTAATCCAATACGATGAATTAATTATTAAACCGGTATTAGAACAAATTTTGAAAAACCATCCGATTTTTTTAAATCGTGCTCCTACATTGCATAGGTTAGGGATTCAAGCATTTGAACCAATTCTCGTAGAAGGTCGTGCCATTAAATTACACCCATTAGTTTGTTCTGCATTTAATGCCGATTTCGATGGTGACCAAATGGCTGTTCATATACCATTGTCGCCAGAAGCTCAAGCTGAATGTTATATGTTGATGTTAGCGCCTTATAATTTTTTATCGCCATCCAATGGTGAACCAATCATTATGCCGAGCCAAGATATGGTTCTTGGTTGTTATTATTTAACTGCAACTAATATTAAAGGGCTATTAGGTTCAAACTATTATTTTGCAGATCTTGAAGATGTAATTTTGGCATATAATCAAAATAAAATTGAAATTCATACATCGATTTGGGTTCGGTATAATGATGAACATTATGATACAACAAATTTACAAAATAAAGTTGTCTTACCAGATAATAGTGTGATTGAATATTATGAGAATTTACAGATTCGAAAAGATTCAAATGGTGAAATAATTACCCAATATTTACAAACAACAACTGGTCGCGTTATTTTAAATTATACAATTCAGAAAACTTTAAATTTTTTATAATTCAAAGATAACCTATTAACTACATTTTATGAAAACTTACACCTATCAAAATACTTTAATTGATAAAAAACAACTACGTCAATTATTGGCGTGGAGTTTTACAAGTTATGATTCTATGCAGGCTTGTTTACTAGCTGATGAATTAAAATATTTAGGTTTTAAATATGCGAGTCATGCTGGAATTTCCATCAGTATTGAAGATTTGAAAATTCCGTTTGTAAAAAGTGTTATGCTTGAAAAAGCGAATCAAGAAATCCATAACTCTGAAAAAATCTTTTTAAAAGGTAAAATCACGGATGTTGAAAGATTTCAAAAAATCATTGATACATGGAGTCTAACAAGTGAATCATTAAAAAACCAAATCATTTACTATTTCAAAAATTACGACCCACTGAACTCGGTTTACATCATGGCTTTCTCAGGTGCACGTGGGAATTTATCTCAAGTTCGACAATTGGTTGGAATGCGAGGTTTAATGTCTGACCCAAGTGGTCAAATTATGAATTTACCAATTAAGAAAAATTTCCGTGAAGGCTTAACTATTACGGATTATTTAATGTCAGGTTATGGGGCTCGTAAAGGGATTGTTGATACAGCGCTAAAAACAGCAAATTCAGGTTACTTAACACGTCGTTTAATCGATGTCTCACAAGATATACTAATTCGTGAAAAAGATTGTGGAACAAGTCATTCATTTATATTTTCAAGAAAAAATTTTGCAAGTCAACAAGATATTTTTGACAAAATTTTAGGACGAGTTTTAAATAAACCAATTTATGATTCCCAAACATCAGCTTTATTAGTAAAACAAAATACTCAGATAACCCCAGAATTAATTCAAATCTTTAAAGATAAAAACATCACAGAATATTCTGTTCGTTCACCATTAACATGTCAATTATATCGTGCAATTTGTCAAAAATGTTATGGGTGGGATTTAGCCAATGAAAATTTAGTTGATATTGGAGAAGCAATTGGTATTCTTGCAGGTCAGTCTATCGGTGAACCAGGAACTCAACTTACGATGAGAACATTCCATACCGGTGGTATTTTTACCTCAGAAGCTCGTCAACAAATTGTTAGCCCCATCAATGGAATTATCCAATTCTATAAACAATTAAAAACTGTAATTTTACGAACAAATCGAGGTGAAGATGTTCTTGTAACAAAAAATGCAGGTTCATTAGTATTAATTCCAGCGGATAAAAATGAAGATTTGGTGAAAATTGATATCTTACGTAATACGATTTTATTCCCAAAAAATAACCAATATCTTTCAAAAGATACTGTTATTGGTGAATTAATCAATACAAATAAACAAGTTAAAACAGAAGTTAAAACAATTTTAAGTGATACTTCTGGTGAGATTTTTATCCCTAAATTAAAACAGAAAATTAATTTACTGAATCATAATAAATTAATTTGGATTTTATCTGGTCAATTATATAACAGTCCATTAAACTCGTTCATCAATTTTTACCCAGATCATAAATTAAATCCCTTTAGTTATGTCTTCCGGACGAAGCTAATTAATCATTATAGTGGGTTTGTAACATTTATAAATAATAAAAAAAGTTTATATGAAGGGTTAATAAAAGTTAGTCATAATAAATATTCATTAAAAAATTCCCGGTTAGAAAAATTCAATTCATCTGGTAAGTATAAAAATTACTTATTAACACTTGATCAGAAAAAATACTGTTTAACGATTACAAAAAATTATTCTAAGAATTGTTTGCAATTAACTCGAAATGAGAAATTAGGTACCTTAATTACTAACTCATTTTTAACATTGACCGGTGGTATCCTTTATTATGATTTTCGAAATAGCTTACGAAATAACAAAAAAACAACGTATATTTCGTTCCAAAAAAATAACTATAGTCTTTTTTCATACGAAGATGAGCTTACAGAACTTAATCGAGAATATCAAAGAGCAGAAATTACTATTGCTCGATCTGGTACAAGTATTGAAAAAGCACGATGGGATATTAAAAAGGCAGAATCTGATATTGATTTCTTAACGAAAGGTCTTTCGAAAATAGAAAAAAATAATAAAGTTTATCCAATCATTAAGCGCAAGTTAGATAAAGCAAAACGGAAAGAAGAAGATGCGCCACGTAAATTACTTAGAACTCAGCGTACTTTATTAAATGCGAATCGCAAATTAAAAAAATTAGAAAATATAGAATCCAAATTTAGAAAATTTCTTGATAAATTTTTAAAAGTGAATTCGAATACTACTAAACCAGTTCTTAAGTCTCGGACAATGGTTTGGCTAGGAGAAGAAATTCATAAAATAAAATGTGAACAGAATATCTTATTCATTGAGGATGGAGATTTTATTTCAAAAGGATTTGAACTTATTCCTAACTTATTTTCAAAAACTTCCGGTATTGTTACAATTACACCCAAGAGCAATAATACACAAATAATATCAATCAAATCAGGGTTAGTTTACAAAGGCAAAAAATTAAAAAAAGTAGAAAAGAAAGTTTATTATCCTGGTGAAGCTTTATTTTCTAATGTTGAGATTCAAAATTTGTCATTTTGTGAATGTCTTGGTGGGAAAAATCATGATCGACTTCTAGTTCGACCTATTCAAATTTATGAATTTCCATATTTAACTCCATCTTCTCCGCTTCAAGAACAAACGAGTAGTTCTCAATCACAATTTAATTTAGAATCAACGGCTATTTACTTCTATAAATCAAATCAACGTATAAATGGGATAAAAAATGTTAATTTAATTGCCAATCTTTTACTTTTTAAAACAAATAACCTATTTAAAAAACAGATTAATATTGAATTATCAAATAATAAACATAAAAATTCAGTAGATTTTAATATTATTGAAAAAATTCATTTTAACAATTATATTGCCCCAAATTTACGCGATAAGAATATTGATCCGTGTTTTTTAATTCAAAAAGATCAATTTATAAGTAATTACAATATTTTAGGGTATCTAGAAACTCTGACTTCGCATTCACTTGAAATTGTAAAATTTAAAATAAAGAAGCAAAAAGAAAAACAAATTTTCTTAATCTCTAACAACGATTGTATTATTGTTAACAAAGCTGAAGTTACAAATAAGAAATTGAATGATTTCATTATGAGTAAATCGAATTTGGCAAAAACGGGTAAAATTATTATTGAGAATGATAAATTTGTTACGGTACAAAAAGGTCGTCCGTACTTCTTCCCTAATTGTAAAAGTGATAATTTAACAGTTAAAACAAATCTACAATATAAAATAATTCCACAATCAAATACTAATTTAAATGCTATTACTAGCCGAAATATATCGGTAAACTATTATGATTTAAAGAAATTACTTATTCGAAAAAATTTAAATTCAACGACTCTGCAGGATCAAAAAATTACCCTGAAGTCAGAATTTTCAAAACTTTTCTTAAAAAATGCTGGGAAATTCTATAGTTGTCTAATTCCTCAATTTTCGAAAAAATTTGCGGTAACAACTAATGATTTAAATCCACAACTTAAAACGATACTATCTCCTAATAAAAATAAAAATACATCAGTAAATAAAGTTCGATTTGCTCGAACAGTACTATTGCAAAGTTCGGAATTAATTACAAATGATAACCGTGAAATTAGTGCGAATTCATCGAAAAATCAATTAACATTATTAAAATTTACTGAGCAACCTTTTACAAAATCAACAAAAGCTATTGGTTTATATTCAATAACCGAAGATTATTTTGAACAGGATGTTAATAGTGTATTTTGTAAAAATACAGAATTTATTGAATCTGGTAAAACACTTGGGTTATTAAATCTTGAAAAAGAAATCACCGGTGATATTGTCCAAGGGTTACCAAGAATTGAAGAAATTCTAGAAGCTCGTAAAAAAAATATGATGATAAAACGAATCCCGACAAGTCAAAAGAGAGGACTATTATCACAAAAAACAAGTTTAGATGTTAATTTTGAATTCCAAAAAGTTGGAACATCGATTAAAGAAAATGAAAAAATCAACCCTCATAAACTTATAAAAGTTTATTTCAATTATTATGGGTTGTTAAAATTCTTTTTATGTGATCGAACTAAAACGTTCAAATATGCTAGACTGACTGATAATTATGAGGCAAGTCATAAGAGTTTTAAAAAAGTTCAATTATTTATTTTAAATTCGGTTCAATCCGTATATAAATCACAAGGTGTAACAATTAATGATAAACATTTAGAAGTTATTATCAAACAAATGACAACTAAAGTTTTAATTACTTATGAAGGTGATACACCTTTATTACAACGAGAAGTAATCGATCTATATCACATTCAATATATTAACAAAATTTTAACTAGCGAAAATAAACAAATCGCATGTTATGTTCCTTTATTACTTGGTATTACGAAAGCTGCATTAAATAATCCAAGTTTTATCTCTGCTGCAAGTTTCCAAGAAACAACACGAGTTCTTACAAAAGCAGCAATTGAAGGTAGAATTGATTGGTTAAGGGGTTTAAAAGAAAATATTGTTATTGGTCATTTAATTCCAGCAGGAACTGGATCACAAAATTACAAAAATTCTTTCCGAAAATATTTAATGAAAGATAAGTTTAGTAAATTTAGCCCAACAGAACTTCTTCAGAAACCTGGACAAATGAATTAAGATTTGATAACATTTTTTTAGAAATTTGTATACATTATAAATAAGTAACTTAAAAAAATTATGTCTGATATCAGTTTATCACAGTTATTAGAAGCAGGCGTTCATTTTGGTCATAAAGCTCATCGCTGGAATCCCAAAATGTTCCCATATATTTACAGTGAAGTAAATAATATTCATATTCTTGATTTAATTCAATCTGCAACCCTACTAAAGAAGGCAATGAGATACCTAGAGGTTGCTGCTAGTAAAAACAAAAAGGTTTTATTTGTTGGTACTAAACGTCAAGCAACAACACTAATTGCACAAGAAGCAAAACGATCTAATTCATACTATGTAAATCACCGTTGGTTAGGTGGCATGCTTACAAATTGGTCGACTATGAAAGAACGTATTGAAAAATTAAAAGATCTAGAAAAACAAGAATCAGAAGGAACTTTTGATTTATTAGCAAAAAAAGAAGGAGCACTACGTCGGAAAGAATTAGTAAAATTACGTAAATATTTAGATGGAATTAAATCTATGACATCTTTACCAGATGTTGTTATTATTATCGATCAACGACGAGAAATTACTGCTATCGCAGAATGTCGTAAATTAGGTATTCCTGTTGTTTCTATCTTAGATACAAACTGTGACCCAGATTTAGTTGATATTCCAATTCCTGGAAATGATGATGCAGTTCGTTCAATCAAATTAATATTAACTTTACTTACAGATAGTATTATAAAAGGGCAAATGAAATAAAAATTGTTTTACAAATTATAGAACAAATAGTAATTTCATACTGTAAACAAAAAACGAATCATATTAGAATTACTCTAATATAATTCGTTTGGAGTCTGTTAAGAAATTTAGCCAATATATATAAAATATTTAATCTTGCTATTATTAAATATTTTTTGTATAATATAGTTAGACATACATATATGCCCGGATAGCTCAGTTGGTAGAGC
>Ga0138261_1206702_pt1 | contig 12558 bp, 8 predicted proteins | sample RNAA_720151113_FD_105266 | JGI IMG/M metagenome (GOLD analysis project Ga0138261, IMG submission 105266) | Metatranscriptomics of polar marine prokaryotic and eukaryotic communities from Palmer Station, Antarctica after 72hr light incubation -... | ecosystem: Environmental > Aquatic > Marine >...
GCAAGTCCAGTACCAGCAGGAATCAATCGACCAACAACTACGTTTTCTTTCAATCCGCGCAAGAAATCACGCTTACCGGTCACGGCAGCCTCGGTTAACACTCTAGTTGTTTCCTGGAATGATGCGGCTGATATAAACGACTCCGTCGCCAAAGATGCCTTAGTAATACCCAATAACATCCGTTCGAAGCGCGCTTCCTGCTTATCTTCTGCACGCAGCTTGTCGTTAACTTCTAGAATCTGCGTATAGGTGAGCTGCTCGCCCTTAATCAAAGAGGAATCGCCAATATGGGTTATTTCAATCTTTCTAAGCATCTGACGAACAATAACTTCAATATGCTTATCATTGATCTTCACACCTTGAAGACGGTATACATCCTGAACTTCGTTAACAATGTATTGAGCTAATGACTCTACACCCTTCAAACGCAGAATATCGTGTGGAGTAGGTGGCCCTTCGGACACAACTTCACCCTTCTCGATATGCTCACCTTCAAATACAGTCATAGTGCGCCACTTAGGTATCAAGACCTCGTAGTGATCGCTGCCGTCAATTGGGTTAATGCCATCTTTAGGCGTAATCACCAGTCGACGCTTACCTTTAGTCTCTTTACCGAAGCTCACGGTACCGGATATTTCAGCCAAAATTGCTGGCTCTTTAGGGCGACGTGCTTCAAATAAGTCAGCAACTCGAGGCAAACCACCCGTGATGTCACGGGTCTTTGAACCTTCCTGAGGAATACGAGCGATAACATCACCGATATTCATATCAGCGCCATCTTTCAGACCGACAATTGCATTGGCTGGCAAGAAATAGTGAGCGGGGACATTCGTGCCCGGCAAACAAACTTCTTGGCCGCTGCCATCAACAACTGTGACACCTGGACGTAATTCTTTAGCTGAAGAAGACCGCTCTGCAGGATCGATAATCGAAATACTGGATAGACCCGTTATCTCATCGGTCTGCTCACGTACCGTAATGCCTTCCTCCATAGCAGCAAAGGTAACTTTACCAGCAACTTCAGACACAATTGGGTGAGTATGCGGATCCCATGTAGCAACTATCTGTCCGACTTCAACATCAACCTTTGTACCGACAGTAACCAATGCACCATAAGGGAGCTTATAACGCTCTCGCTCGCGGCCGTTAAGATCACTTACGATCAACTCGCCCGAACGCGATACAACAACTAATTGACCCTTAATGTTTTCAACAGTTTTCATGTTGCTTAGGTGGATCTTACCTGTGTTCTTCACCTGCACGCTGTCAGACGCCGTAGCACGAGATGCCGCGCCACCGATGTGAAAGGTACGCATCGTAAGCTGTGTGCCCGGCTCACCAATTGACTGCGCCGCTATAACTCCGACAGCCTCGCCAATGTTAGCGATATGGCCACGGGCCAAATCACGTCCGTAGCACATTCTACAAACACCAAAGCGTGTCTCACAGGTAATAGGCGATCGAACCAATATCTGGTCAACACCAGCTGTTTCCAGCAACTCAACCATTGGCTCGTCGATCATTACACCCGCGGGGATAATAGTCTCGTTGGTATTCTCGTCAACCGCATCATCAACCAAGACTCGACCAAGTACTCGATCACCTAACGGGGCGATAATATCGCCGCCCTCAATGATAGGAGACATGGTGAGGCCTTCTTTGGTGCCGCAGTCGTGTTCGGTAATGACTAAATCTTGTGAGATATCAACTAGGCGTCGCGTTAGGTAACCTGAGTTAGCCGTTTTAAGGGCTGTATCCGCCAAACCTTTTCGTGCGCCGTGAGTAGAAGTAAAGTACTGGGATACACTCAAGCCTTCACGGAAGTTAGCTGTAATAGGCGTTTCGATGATCGAACCATCCGGACGCGCCATCAGTCCACGCATACCAGCTAACTGACGAATCTGCGCCGGACTACCACGAGCACCCGAGTCGGCGTAAACATAGACTGAGTTAAACGACTCTTGCTGCTCTTCTACGCCTTCCTTGTTTATAACAGGCTCGGTGGAGAGTCCTTCCATCATCGCCTTAGCAACAATGTCATTGGCTCTTGACCAAATATCGATAACCTTATTGTACTTCTCACCCTGAGTTACCAGACCTGAGGCAAATTGTGATTCAATTTCCTCAACTTCGACATTAGCCTGGGCAATGATAGATGCCTTCTCTACCGGGATAACGAAATCATTAACCCCAATTGAAGAGCCAGAACGAGTCGAGTACTTGTAACCCGTGTACATAAGTTGGTCAGCAAATATAACCGTTTCTTTAAGACCAACATTACGGTAACAGGCATTCAAAATAAGTGAAATTTGCTTCTTGGCCATCTTCTGATTGACCATTGAGAATGGCAAACCTTTTGGCACAACATTGAACAATAAAACACGGCCAACAGTAGTATCAACTATCTCGGTCTTGGTTTCTTTCTCGCCGCTTCCATTTTCAAACGTATGAGTAATACGAACCTTAATACGCGCTTGTAAATGTGCAGTGCGTGTCTCATAGGCACGCTGCACTTCTTTAGCGTCGGCAAATATCATGCCCTCACCTTTCGCATTTACGCGAGAGCGGGTCATGTAATACAGGCCTAAGACAACATCCTGAGAAGGTACGATAATCGGCTCGCCACTTGCAGGAGCCAAGATGTTATTAGTCGACATCATCAACGTGCGAGCTTCGAGCTGAGCTTCCAGCGTTAGCGGGACGTGAACGGCCATTTGGTCGCCGTCAAAGTCAGCGTTGTACGCAGCGCAAACAAGCGGATGCAACTGGATAGCCTTGCCTTCAATAAGAACAGGCTCAAATGCTTGAATGCCAAGTCTATGCAGAGTTGGAGCTCGGTTAAGCAGCACGGGATGCTCACGAATAACGTCAGCGAGGATATCCCACACTTCCGCAGTTTCACGCTCAACCATTTTCTTAGCCGCTTTGATTGTAGTCGCCAGACCGCGACGCTCTAACTTACCAAAAATAAAGGGCTTGAATAATTCCAGCGCCATCTTTTTTGGCAGCCACACTGATGTAAGCGCAGGGTAGGTCCAACCACAATTACAGAACGTCCTGAATAATCAACTCGCTTACCAAGAAGGTTTTGACGGAATCGACCCTGCTTACCTTTAATCATGTCTGCAAGCGACTTAAGTGGTCGCTTGTTTGAGCCAGTTATCGCTCGTCCGCGACGACCGTTATCAAGCAATGCATCAACCGCCTCTTGCAACATACGCTTCTCATTGCGCACAATAATATCAGGAGCATTCAAATCTAAGAGACGTTTCAAGCGATTATTACGGTTAATTACTCGGCGATACAGATCGTTTAAATCGGATGTAGCAAACCGGCCGCCGTCCAGAGGGACAAGTGGGCGCAAATCGGGCGGTAGAACCGGAAGAACAGTCATGACCATCCATTCAGGTTTGTTGCCAGATGCTACAAATGCTTCTAGCAGCTTCAAACGCTTGGATAATTTCTTCAGCTTAGTTTCAGAATTGGTAGCAGGGATTTCTTCTCTTAGACGCGCGACTTCCGAGTCGACGTCCATATCCTTCATTAGTGCTTGAACAGCTTCGGCACCCATCTTAGCGTCAAACTCATCGCTCCACTCTTCCATGGCTTCGTAATATTGCTCATCGTTAAGCAGCTGCCCTTTTTCAAGAGTCGTCATGCCGGGATCAGTAACAACAAACGATTCGAAATATAAGATCCGCTCGATATCTCTTAAGGTCATATCAAGCAACAAGCCTATACGTGACGGCAGTGACTTCAAAAACCAAATATGAGCAACTGGGCTTGCTAGCTCGATGTGACCCATACGGTCGCGGCGAACTTTAGACAAGGCCACTTCCACGCCGCACTTTTCGCAAATAACACCGCGATGCTTGAGACGCTTATACTTACCACACAAACATTCATAATCTTTTACCGGACCAAATATCTTGGCACAAAACAACCCATCTCTTTCTGGTTTGAATGTACGGTAATTAATAGTTTCCGGCTTTTTAACCTCACCGAACGACCACGCGCGGATCATTTCAGGTGACGCCAATCCAATTCGAATGGAATCAAACTCATCTGATTGTGATTGAGATTTCAGCAACCCTAATAGGTCTTTCATTCTACTTCCCCCGTCCAAAAGCGTATCGCGTTTGGACTTTAATAATCACTAATTCGTTAGCACACCAATTCATTTTAACGCTTTGAAACCAGACTACTTGCTGACGTCCAGTTCCATATCGATAGCAAGAGAGCGAATCTCTTTAATCAACACGTTAAATGACTCAGGCATACCTGGTTCCATTCTATGATCGCCATCAACGATGTTTTTATACATCTTGGTACGACCCGCAACATCATCAGACTTAACCGTTAGCATCTCTTGCAACGTGTAAGCAGCACCATATGCCTCTAAAGCCCACACTTCCATTTCTCCGAAGCGCTGCCCACCAAACTGTGCTTTGCCGCCGAGTGGTTGCTGAGTAACAAGACTGTAAGAACCAGTTGAACGAGCATGCATCTTGTCATCGACAAGGTGATTCAGCTTGAGCATGTACATAATGCCCACTGTCACTTTGCGATCGAACTCTTCACCGGTACGTCCATCATGAAGGGTTACCTGACCACTCTCATCGATACCAGCCATTTCCAGCATATCTTTGATTTCAGTCTCAGCGGCGCCATCAAATACTGGCGTTGCCATCGGTACACCGGCTCGAAGGTTCCCAGCCAGCTCCATGACTTCGTCATCTGAGAGGCCTTTAATATCTTCGCTTCGCTCACCGACTTTGTTATATATGTCGTTAACCAGCTTACGGACTTCGGTAACTTTCTTCTTCGCGTCAAGCATAGCGCCAATCTTGTTGCCAAGACCTTTTGCCGCCGCGCCCAAGTGAGTTTCTAGAACTTGACCTACGTTCATTCGAGAAGGCACACCTAGTGGATTCAATACGATATCCACCGGCTCACCACTGTCATCGTATGGCATGTCTTCGATAGGCATAATCACGGAGATCACACCTTTGTTTCCATGCCGTCCTGCCATTTTGTCGCCTGGCTGAATACGACGCTTAATCGCAAGATAGACTTTAACAATCTTCAAAACGCCTGGGGCTAAATCATCACCTTGAGTAAGCTTCTTACGCTTGTCCTCAAACCTCTCGTCTAGCTCCGCTTGCCTCTCTTTCAATTGCTCTTCAGCGCGTTCTAACTGCTTGTTCAACTCATCGTTGGACATGCGAAGCTTGAACCAATCATCTCGCGGTAGATCAGCGAGGTATTCAGCGGTAACTATCTGACCTTTCTTAAGGTCAGGTCCGCCGGCTACAGAATTGTCTTGTATGGCTGACTGTAAACGTTCGAATGTGGCAGCTTCCACAATTCGGTATTCGTCATTGATGTCTTTCCGAACCTTGGAAAGCTGAGCTTCCTCAATCGCAATCGCCCGTTGATCTTTCTCAAGACCGTCACGAGTGAACACTTGAACATCGATAACCGTACCCTTAACACTGGTTGGCACACGCTGCGAAGTATCCTTAACATCAGAGGCTTTTTCTCCGAAGATGGCACGAAGTAATTTCTCTTCCGGCGTTAACTGGGTTTCGCCTTTAGGCGTCACCTTGCCAACTAAAATATCACCAGCGCTTACTTCTGCGCCGATGTAAACAATCCCTGATTCGTCAAGCTTGCTTAACGCACCTTCACCAACATTAGGGATGTCGGATGTAATTTCCTCAGAACCTAATTTAGTGTCTCGAGCAACGCATGTGAGCTCTTGAATATGGATCGTGGTGAATCTGTCTTCTTTAACAACTCGCTCCGATATAAGGATTGAATCTTCGAAGTTGTAACCATTCCAAGGCATAAATGCTATACGCATGTTCTGACCTAGAGCCAATTCGCCCATATCGATCGACGGACCATCCGCTAGGATGTCGCCTCGTCCAATAATATCGCCATCTTTAACTAAGGGTTTCTGACTTATACAAGTGTTCTGATTTGAGCGAGTGTATTTAGTGAGATTGTAAATATCTACACCAGCTTCACCTGCAAGTGTCTCAACATCATTAACCCGGACAATAATGCGGGCGGCATCAACACTTTCGATAACACCACCGCGGAAAGCAACAACACACACACCTGAGTCAGTAGCAACGTTACGTTCCATGCCAGTGCCGACCAAAGGCTTCTCTGTTTTCAGAGTTGGCACCGCTTGACGCTGCATGTTTGAACCCATCAATGCTCGGTTAGCATCATCGTGCTCTAAAAATGGAATCAATGCCGCAGCAACGGATACCATCTGCTGTGGCGCAACGTCCATATAGTCAATTTCTTCACGCGGCTTTAAAAGAGTCTCACCCTTGTGACGCACTGTTACTAGAGTGTCTACAAAGCCGCGCTTCTTATCTAGTGGCGCGCTTGCCTGAGCAATAACGAAGTCACTTTCATCAATCGCAGAAAGGTAATCAATCTCGTCAGTCACTTTGTTACTGACTACTTTCCGGTAAGGACTTTCTAAAAAGCCGTAGTGATTCGTTCTAGCATATGTCGCAAGCGAATTAATCAAGCCAATATTTGGGCCTTCAGGTGTCTCAATAGGACACACACGGCCGTAGTGAGTAGGATGCACATCGCGAACCTCAAAACCGGCACGTTCACGAGTTAAGCCACCCGGCCCCAGAGCAGAAACGCGACGCTTATGAGTCACTTCTGAAAGAGGGTTATTCTGATCCATAAACTGGGAAAGCTGGCTAGAACCAAAGAATTCTTTGATTGCTGCAGCCACCGGCTTGGCATTAATCATATCTTGAGGCATCAAGCCTTCGGAATCGGCCATGCTTAAGCGCTCTTTTACTGCACGCTCGACACGAACTAAGCCAACTCGGAATTGGTTTTCAGCCATTTCGCCCACAGATCGAATGCGGCGATTGCCCAAGTGATCGATGTCATCGACTGAGCCAAAGCCATTTCGAATTCCCACTAGGGTCTTCAGAACTTCAACAATGTCGCTATTGTCAAGTACTGGCGCGCCTTCAGTTTCAGGTCGACCTAGTCTTCTATTAAATTTCATTCGTCCGACGGCTGACAGATCATAACGCTCAGGTGCGAAGAATAAGTTAGAGAATAAGTTCTCCGCTGATTCTTTTGTTGGCGGCTCGCCTGGGCGCATCATGCGATAGATTTCCACCATTCCTTCTAATTTAGAAGTGGTTGAATCTATTTTTAGTGTATCGGAAACAAAAGGACCGCAATCCAAATCGTTTGTGTAAATAGTTTGAAAAGTTGTTACGCCCTTTTCTAAGAATCCAGCGATAAGCTCTTCTGATACTTCAGAGTTACAGGCAAATTCAACCTCACCTGTTTCTTCATTAATAATATCGCGAGCCAAAGAAACGCCACCTAAGTAGTCATTAGAGACTTCAAGGCTAGTAAGTTTAGCTGTTTCCATTTGACGAATATGGCGACTAGTAATACGTCGACCTTCTTCAACAATCAATTTGCCTTTCTTGTCATTCACTGGGAATGATAATACTTCACCACGAAGTCGCGCAGGGATCAGGTCTAAAGTAATAACCGGCTCGTTGTCTTTGTTGGTGGTGATGTTGAAGGTATTGTTCTCGTAGAACATCTCAAGTATTTCTTGAGAACTAAATCCTAGTGCGCGCAGCAGTACCGTCGCTGGCAACTTGCGACGTCTGTCGATTCGCACATAAACCATGTCTTTCGGGTCGAATTCGAAATCCAACCATGAACCACGGTAAGGAATGACCCGTGCAGAGTACAGCAACTTACCTGAGCTGTGAGTCTTGCCTCTATCATGATCAAAAAACACGCCAGGTGATCGGTGGAGCTGTGACACAACAACACGCTCGGTACCGTTGATTACAAAGGTACCGGAGTCCGTCATTAACGGAATTTCACCCATGTAAACTTCTTGTTCTTTTATGTCCTTGATGGTTTGTACAGTTGATTCCTTATCATAAAGGATCAACCTTACTTTCACTCTCAATGACACTGAATATGTCGAGCCTCGAAGCTGACATTCTTTAACGTCAAAAGCAGGCTTGCCGAGCTCATAGCTAACGTATTCAAGAACTGCTTTCCCTGAATAGCTAACGATTGGAAATACAGATTTAAATGCGGCGTGTAAGCCTTGATCAATACGGTTTTCCACGGGGGTTCCGGATTGGGTAAACTGTCTGTAAGAATCAACTTGAATGGACAATAAATAGGGGATGTCCATCGCGCTCGGCAATTTGCCGAAATTCTTACGAATACGCTTTTTCTCTGTATACGAATAGGCCATGTTGTGTTCCTAGCGTTGTGTACTTTAGGTCTTAACTTCTAGCAGACGATTCTGCAAATCGTGACTCAGGGAAAATCTAACCTGAACCGAGTGTCACGTGTGTTGTCCGGCTATTCAGCCCAACAACAAAAAATAAACACGAACTAACACCAGATGCACATTCTGCACATCTGGTGTCGCTCGTTTTGACGCTGGAGCTTATTACTTAAGCTCAACAGAAGCGCCAGCTTCTTCCAATTGCTTCTTAGCTTCTTCAGCTTCTGCCTTAGGAGCAGCTTCTTTAAGAGTAGAAGGTGCACCGTCAACAAGCTCTTTCGCTTCTTTCAAACCAAGACCCGTGATAGCACGAACTGCCTTAATCACGTTTACTTTCTTCTCGCCTATACCTGTCAAAACGATATCAAACTCAGTTTGCTCTTCAGCAGCAGCAGCTTCGCCACCTGCAGCTGGAGCCGCAACGGCAACAGCAGCCGCAGCAGAAACACCAAATTTTTCTTCCATTGCTTCAACCAACTGAACAACATCCATTACTGACATTTCAGCGATTGCTTCTAGAACATCTTCTTTAGATAGAGCCATGACTCTTATCTCCTATTTAGTAAAATATTAATTACATGTTAATTAAAAAAATTAAGCTGCTTCTTGCTTTTGGTCTCGAACGGCGGCCACAGCGCGTGTCGCCTTCGTAGGAACTTCAATTAAAGTTCTTGCAAGCTTAGTAACAGGCGCCAACATGACACTCATTAACATAGACAAAGCTTGATCGTGCGTAGGCAATGTTGCCAACACGTCGATCTGACTCGCATCTAATAACTTGCCACCAACAGAAAGTGCTTTGATTTCGAATGCTTTATTATCTTTAGCAAAATCCTTCAGCACGCGTGCAGCGGCGCCCGGATCTTCTTGAGAAAAAGCTAGAATCGTTGGGCCTACTAATACTTCTTGGATGCATTCAAACTCAGTGTCCACTACTGCTTTTTTGAGCAATGTGTTGCGAACAACACGTAGATAAACATTGTTTTCTCTTGCGGTCTTTCGAAGATCTGTAAGCTTACTAACAGATACACCGTGATAATCGGCGATCACTGCAGACAAAGCACTACTAGCAGCTTGATTGACTTCGGAAACAATTTGTTTCTTGTCTTCCAATCGGATTGCCACTATGCAAACTCCTTAAGTTTTCGGTTATCGCTAACCGTGAAGGTACTTCAAAAGAAATACCGATTTAAATTGGTGATAAGAATCCAGTGATAAAATCTCTGAATTGGGTTTCACCATCTGCGTAGGACATTAAGAAGTGGGTTAACACTCCACCTACGGTCTTTGACAGTCTTGCCAGCAAGCTGACAAAACCCCAAAGTCTAGAGGCAAGCAGTAAAGCTGCTTGCCAAAATTTTTCAGCTGTAAGAAACAGCAGACAATAAAACGTTATTGCGCGAGTGATGAATGATCGATCTGAAGCCCAGGACCCATAGTCGAAGAAAGTACAACTTTCTTGATAAAGGCGCCTTTTGCTGAGGCCGGTTTAGCCTTCTTAAGATCGATTAATAACGCTTCTAGGTTAGAGTTAATTGCAGCACTGTCAAAACCTACTTTGCCGATACCGCCATGAATGATTCCATTCTTGTCGGTTCTATATCGAACCTGGCCAGCTTTAGCATTCTTGACGGCTGTTTCAACGTCAGGGGTAACTGTGCCGACCTTAGGGTTTGGCATAAGGCCACGAGGACCAAGCACCTGACCTAAAGCGCCAACAACACGCATAGCATCAGGGGTAGCAATGACAACATCAAAATCCAAATTGCCTGCTTTTATAGATTCGGCAAGATCTTCAAATCCAACAATATCAGCTCCAGCGGCAGTCGCTTTAGCTGCATTTTCGCCTTGAGCGAAAACAGCAACGCGAACATCTTTACCAGTACCGGCAGGGAGGATAGTGGATCCACGAACAACCTGATCAGATTTGCGAGGATCAACGCCTAAGTTAATAGCAACGTCGATAGATTCTTTAAATTTCGAAGAAGAAAACTCAGCGATAAGCGAGATAGCCTCTTCTACAGAATAGTTCTTGCCAACTTCAAGCTTTGCAGCAGCAAGCTTTTGCTTCTTGGATAGTTTAGACATATTACTCCATCCCCTCTACTATAAGTCCTGCACTACGTGCACTACCAGCGATGGTCCGAACCGCAGCTTCCATATCAGAAGCGGTAAGGTCAGCCATTTTTTGTGTCGCAATCTCTTCTAACTGAGCCCGGGTCACTTTTCCAACTTTCTCGGTGTTTGGACGCCCACTACCTTTCTCGATTCCCGCTGCCTTGCGCAATAACACAGAAGCTGGCGGAGTCTTCATTACAAAGGTAAAACTACGATCCGCATAAACCGTGATAACAACAGGAATTGGCAAACCAGGCTCTACGCCTTGAGTTTGGGCATTAAATGCCTTACAAAATTCCATGATGTTTACGCCATGCTGACCAAGAGCTGGACCAACTGGGGGACTTGGGTTGGCCTTTGCGGCGCCAACTTGCAGCTTAATATAAGCGAGTACTTTTTTAGCCATGATATAACTCCTTTGGGTTTTAGCGTTCAGTTAACACTGAGATAAGCCACTAGGCTTAAAGTCTCAGAGATCCTGAACTCCCCGGCGACACTGCATGCCTTAGCAAAACATTGCCGACTTTTTTTTAAAAAACCACTCACATTGAGCAGTACCAAGTGTGAAACTAAAAAAAAAGACTCAGTAGTTATTGACTCTAAGCTCTAGATTTTTAGATCCCGAAATTCTTAACTCTTTTCTACCTGACCGAACTCTAGCTCGACTGGCGTTGAACGACCGAAAATCAAAACCGCTACGCGAAGTCGGCTCTTTTCGTAATTTACTTCTTCTACAGTGCCAGTAAAGTCGTTGAACGGACCATCAGTGACTCGAACCATTTCACCGGGTTCATAGATAATTTTATGTGTTGGCGTTTCTTCGCTATCCTCCATACGCTGGAGAATTTTGTTTGCCTCAGCATCAGTGATGGCAGCAGGTTTTTGCGCTGTGCCTCCAATAAAGCCCATAACTCGAGGCGTATCTTTTACAAGATGCCAAGTGTCATCGTTTAACTCCATATGGACTAAGACGTAGCCAGGAAAAAACTTTCGCTCGCTCTTACGCTTTTGACCAGCACGCATTTCCATTACTTCTTCAGTCGGAACCAATACTTCATCGAAATAATCATCCATCTTCGACAAACTTATTCGCTCATGAAGAGCATGCATTACTTTTTTTTCGTAGCCCGAATAGGCGTGGACCACATACCAGCGTTTAGCCATTAGGTTTCTCTAGCTTATTAATGACGAAACAACGCCATTCAATCCCCAATCTAGCAACCAAAGTATAATGGCTACAATGAAGATCACGATTAATACTACGATAGTGGTTTGAGTAGTTTCCTGCCTTGTAGGCCAAACAACCTTTCGAATTTCCACTCGTGCTTCTAGACAAAGATTAACGAACGCGCGGCCTTTAACGGTCTGCGCAGCAATCCAGCCACCAACTCCTGCAACAACTAACAAACCAATGGTTCGCGCCAAAAGCGACTCAGCTGCAAAATAAGAGTTCGCATAAACAGCCGCGACAACAATCGCCACAACGGCAGCCCATTTCACTAAATCTAAACTTCCGCTATTGTTTTCCGCTTTCTCAGACATATCTGCGCTTGTTAACTCTGCTATTACGTTAGTGCTGGTTTAACGATGATATCCAGCGGAATTCATCGTGCCCGGCCTTTTTGTCTTACCTGCCTTTTTCCTACCCGCCATTGTTAGTGGCAGGCCAGGAGGGAATCGAACCCCCAACCTGCGGTTTTGGAGACCGCTGCTCTGCCAATTGAGCTACTGGCCTAAGAACCTTTTCAGCCGCTGCTCTGATTAAATTTACAGAGACAACTAAGCCGAGGCACTTTTCCAAGTGTCTCGGCTTATTAAATAGTCGCTTATCTACTTATTCGATAACTTTAGCTACAACACCGGCGCCAACTGTGCGGCCGCCTTCACGTATCGCAAAACGCAGACCTTCATCCATCGCAATCGGATTAAGCAAAGTCACTTCCATCTTCACGTTATCACCAGGCATTACCATCTCAACGCCTTCAGGTAACTCACATGCTCCAGTTACGTCCGTAGTACGGAAATAAAATTGAGGACGGTAGCCCTTAAAAAATGGCGTATGACGTCCACCTTCGTCTTTGCTTAAGATATAAACCTCAGCCTCAAACTTA
>Ga0138261_1021824_pt1 | contig 12528 bp, 20 predicted proteins | sample RNAA_720151113_FD_105266 | JGI IMG/M metagenome (GOLD analysis project Ga0138261, IMG submission 105266) | Metatranscriptomics of polar marine prokaryotic and eukaryotic communities from Palmer Station, Antarctica after 72hr light incubation -... | ecosystem: Environmental > Aquatic > Marine >...
CGCTAGCAAGTACGGACCTCAGATTGAACATTTACTTGAGTTCTCCCAGGCTTGGAATGCTTCTAAGACGATAGAAGATAATGAAGGCAGGTTGCACACGCTCGTTGAAAACAGCACTAGCACTGCGGGAGCCAACAAGATCGAATTCTAACCTAACGAATAAAAGATGATGATCAGCCCACGTCTTGACAAAAAGGCTGTGTAAGCGGTAACTCTCAATATTAAGGGCAAACCTGAAATGGAGATAAATGCGCCTCAAGTCAAATTAGAGAGCAAGAAATTTGTCTACGAGGACAAGGGCGGGACTGCTGTCAGGGGTTAGATAAGGATTGATCGTAAGAAGGAAGATAGGAGGTACTAGGATGCTGTTAAGGCTGTCTAAAATAAATACAACTTCGGAGCTGTGGCCGGCAACAAAATCTAGAAGGTGAAAGAGCAAAATTACATCCCTGACCTTCTTGAGCTTGAGCCTGCGATTTAAGAGAAGCTTGATAACCCAGCTCCCCCTCAGGTAGAAGAAGAGCAGGTCTACGAGCCGCATGTGACCACCCCTGATCTGAGTGTTGAGACTGATGGACTACTAAACGATACCGTGTCCGCCATATCTTCCACTGTAGAATCTACTGATACAGTCTTGGATAATATGAAGGCCACCAACCGGAACTTCAGGATCGACACAGAGAAGGAGGTCTTCGCCAAGATCCACCCTTGCTTTTAGATACACGAGTAGCCTAGTATAGTCGAGGAAATCCTGAAGGACGTAGTGGCTCAGTTCTCGACTGAGAAAGACATAGACCTCTACACTCCCAGGATAGATGGCTACAAACAGCTGGACAACATCACAGAGATCGACTCAGGGCTCAATAAGTACACCACTCTCAAACTGGAGTAGATTCACGATCAAGCAATGGAGTTTGACCCCGACTCAGACCACCAGACGACAGATGAGGAACTTGAAGCTTCGAAAAACATTACTCATTCGGATGAAGAGGGACTGGACGATGACTCCATCAACTCCCAGCACTATACCAAAAAGGTGGTAAGCCCCTTGATGGCCAAGATTAACTTACCTGAGTTCGTCCATGCAGCGCTTAGATTCAGAAATGCTCCTAGAGCTGGAAAGAAAAAACCGCATGGCGTTACTAAACTGAGGATGGTGGGAACTAAACGCGACCCACTTCAAGGAGCTCATTTGATCAAGAATAATGCTTACACTGGCCTATCTGAGTTCTGGAGGAGAAAGATTACTTTCAAACTGGCTGAACAGGTCACCCTCACCCACGTCAGTGCGGAACTAGAGCTGCATGATGACGCACTTTATAACTTACAGAAGGGAGTCCAAAAGTATGCAAATAAGTAGATAGCCAAAGTACTGCCCATGAGTTTGTTTACAGACCACAAGGAGGAAGGAATGCGCATTCTGGATGTTATAGAAGACAGACGTAGGAGGAAGAAGAGTGAGCTAGTGGTTCAAGTCCTGCAGCAGGACACCTTTGGAGAATGCAACTTCGTCAAGGGAACTGTGTAGGACTACTTACCTGAACTTGAGAAATACATTATCAATTTCAATGGCTTCCGCTACCTCTCAGGGCGAATGAGACTCACTTTTGACTACTACGAGACTCCTGATCAGACGGACACTAGGCGCAAAGCGGCGTTTTAGCTATAGTAAGAGGCCTTCATGCGAATCAATTTTGAGAGGACAGTATTTGAAGAAATCGTTAGGATGTATCCTCATATACGACAGCCTCCTAGTATGATGTTCAACATTGTCAAAAAGATCGGCTTTGAGAAGATTGATCCTAAATTCTCAGCCTCATACAAAGACGTCAGTCTGCTGAGGAAGGGCATAAGGAATAAGATGACGCTCTTGGCTTCTCAGGTGGAATCTACCTACATTTTCGCCATGCTAAAACTTGAATTGATGCGCTAACTCGAGAATGAAAACCCTCTCTTCACCTGCATGATCCGAGGCTACTCAGTCAAACGTACATCAGTGGCCCAAGCTCCTTTCTACGCTATCGCAGCTTGGGAAAGGAACGGCAAACCTATCGTCCCTCACATGCAGCGCAAGCAGGTCCTGGAGCTCATGGAATGCTACTCCATGGTCGGCCGCAGGTGCTTCAACGAAGTCAATGAATATATCTAGGGCCTCAAGCTAGACTTACTGGACAAGACCCATTGCTTCGAAATCCCTCTTTCTGACAACAGCCTGTCCTACCTGCTGGGTCTCAAGCAATTCAAAAACTACTCAAGACCTGAAATTGAGAAAGTGACGACTAACTTCCCTCTGAAGGCCATGGTCTTTACCGACATCCAGATGGAGATAGCTAAACGTTTTAGACTGACGCTGACTGGCAACTGGATTTCCAAAGTACATGACAAAGTAGAAGACGTCCTCATGAGAGAATTTAAAATCGATAAGCGGCATGCCTTCAGAGTCAGGAACGAGTCTGAGCTTAACCCATTCATCATACGTTTCTTCCGCTAAGTCCACAGTGTGTAGATCTCCCACCTCTGTCATAAACAATTCGAAGCTATGACAAAGTACCTAGAGTTCCTAGTTAGGTTCATCACTTAAAATGTAAAGTTCAAGGAGTCTCCCCAATTCAGAGCCTATCATCTGGATGAGATCCTCGTGCCCGTGAGTGATTTGCCCCTGATCAACATCAATGTTCAGATAGCTAAGAGAAGAAAGAGACCTGAGAGTGGTGGCAAAGAGCAGTCAGCAAAGGATGGCGATGGTAAAAAAGGAGCGGATTGGCAGAAAAACTAAGATGCTGAGGAGAAGAACGAGAATGCGGCGTTCAGGTCGGTTTTGACAACCCAACCTAAGATCGAAGCCGTCTATATCTAATTTGTGGACTTGCAAGAGAACCTTGAGAACTAGTTTAAGTAGCTACCAAGGATAGAGAAGCTCATGTTCCCTAACCTCAAGCTCGGCGAAGACAAATTCCTGAACGCTCACATCCATGAAGACCCGGCCTTATCTTCTGATATCTCTAAGTTGACAGAGGAGATTTTGATAGAATCCAAACAGTAAATCAACTCATTTGAATTTAAGAAGGGCAAACAGGAAATCCCCCTGACTCAGCCAGTGAGAACGAGACTGGATGGGACGACCAATACTACGGTAAATTTCTTTGACATCCCAGCTTTACAGAAGATAAGGACTAAGATAGGGAGGTCGTTGGTGTCTTCTAAGATTAACTTGGAAGTGGTGAGACTGCAGATCAACTTGATCATTGAGAAGGTGATGGAGATGGCTGAGGATAAGATCATGAGCTTCTCCAAGTACACCAAATACCTTAACTATGAATTCGTGGAGCATATCCTAATTGCCATGAAGAAAGAACTCTACGATTAATTTGTCATCAAATAGCTCCAGGAGAACCAGGATTCTCTCTTGAAGGAAGACGAGTCAACAGCTGAGATAGACAGGACTTACAATGACAACCAAGAAGAAACCATCGACCAGAGCGCTGCTCAAGATGAAGAGCTCCGTAAAATTGATATCGACAATAAGACCTATGCTGAACACTACCAGAAACTGGAGAAAGCTTACTGGTCTATCTAGAAAGACGTCAGAGATCAGTACAACTTCGGCTTAGTGCTGCTGGACTGCACTAAATTTAAAGACACTATTATTAAGAAGATCAGTCAACTCCTTAAAGAGTTCCAAGTACACCTCATTCGTGATTTCGATGTACAACTGTAGTACAAATGGGGGCATAACGAATAGATCAGAGAAGAAGTGGAGAAAGAGTGGGGCGAAGACATCGAGCAAAGTATCAACCAGATGCACCTGATCGAGCAGCTGTAGTGCGACGAGACTTATGAAACTTTAATTAAGAGTATAGATGAGATCAAGCAGAAGAAAATGTTCCTGGACAGCCTGATGATCCCTGTCACTGTTGACCAGTTTGATAAGTTCTTGTCTCTGTATAGCTTCCCTCAGAGACTGCGTTTGCAAGTGTACGAGCAGTATAAGAACCTGATGGCAACAAAGAAAAGAGTCCAAGACAAGATCCAGAGCAAGGTGGAAGAGGCGTACGAGACGATCAAGGACTTCTTCGCTCAATTCGAAGAGTTCAACCACTACAAAGTAATGACCGAAAAAGAAGTGACTGAAATCCTAAACACCCAAGGCCATGCCAGCAGGGGCAAGTACATAAAAATGATTAGCGAAGCATAGGAAGATCACAAGATATACAGCCATAATTAAGACAAGGATTTGATGGTCTGGATGCAAGACCAAGTGTATGCTTGGGTCGGAGACATGGATGAGCTCAAGGCTAGGATTGCTACAGTGGAGCAGAACTGCCAGACCATTATGAATCAGTAGGAAGCGCTCAAAGTGCCTCAGACTTCATTCTCTGATCTGACTAAGCTTAAGACGACAATTTACCCAATCATGACGTCAGCCTGGGGAGTCATCAAAGACTTCAACTCTAAGTTCTTTGAGTGGCAGATATTGCCCTTCACCATGCTTAACGTGTCTCTGATGGAAGAGAGCACTATGGATTGGCAGAGGAAAATTAACTTTGTCAAGAAAGACACTGAGCATATGAAGCACGATTCAGCAGCAACTTTTATTTTCTACATGGAGGACCAACTGGAGAAGCTGCGAGACTTCATGACCATCATTGTCGCACTCAAGACCAAGGGTCTCGAACGCCGTCACTTCACCAAGATTGAGAAGGAACTGGAGCTGGAGCTCAAGAAGAAAGTCACCATCTGGCCTCAGAAGCTCGACCTGAAGTACCTCTCCAACCAGGACCTCCACCAGGGAGAGGCAGTCGAAATTATCAAGAAGTACGCGGCAATTGCTCAGAAAGAGTATCAGATAAAGGTTACCCTTGACTAGATTGAGTCTGACTTAAACTCTTGCTTACTCAACTTTGCTCCCTATTAGGATTCTGGCAGTTATGTGTTCGTGGATATTGAGACAGACATCCTCGTCTTCAGAGACGCTGAGATAAAGGTCACCACTGTGGCCTAGAATCAGTATTCAAAACACTTCGAACAGAGAGTTATTGCACTGGCCAAAGAGATAAAGTACTGCATCGAGTTCTACAAGAATTGGAAAGTAGTGACTAAAAACTGGGCATACCTCCTACCTGTGTTCAAGCAAGTCGATATCTACAAGGTGATGCCCGACATGTGCACTCGCTTTGCCCACGTCAGTTTCCAGTATATGCAAATTATGAAGGACGGCCACGCTCCAGAAAACATGAACTATCTCAAATTCTCACGTTTCGATTTCTTCCCTCACCGCTGCGATGCCATGATCAAAGAATTGGACATTCTGATGTATAACGTTAATCGGTACCTGATTCAGAAGCGGCGCAACTTCCCCAGACTGTACTTCATGTCCAACGAAGAGCTGATGGAGATGGTCGCCAACGGAGGAAATGAACTAGCCCTGCAGAACGATCTACACAAGCTATTCCCAGGTATCTACAAGCTGATCTTCGCCACTGCAGAGGAGCTGCGAGCACAGGCCGAGAAGAACCGAGCTATCACTTATGAAGAAAATGCAGATAAGGACCAAGCTGGTGGCGGCATGACCATAGGAGTTGTGAAGGGTAAAAGGAAAGGAATTTTAATTATTCCTGGTTAAACGAAAGACCAATTGCCGGAGAGTCTGGCAGCTCACCGCCTTGATCAAGTCGCTCATGACCCTGAATATAGAGCATTGGCTGCAATTGCTGTGGAGAATAGTGAGGCCGATGACAAAAAGAATTAGACAAAGACCGTTATTGGAAATATGATCGCTAATGCAATTGCCGTAGCAGCTGTCAAGTCTGTGGGAGCTGAGGCCTTTGAGATTGCAAAGAGAATGACAATTTCCAGTGCGAAGGAGTCATAAGGAGAAATGAGCAGCAAGATGGTGCTTCAACAACAACGCTTGGCTGAACAGGCTAAGATGGAAGCCCTCCCCCACATCATCGGCCTTAAGAATGAACAGGGCGAACAGTTGAATCTAGCCCGGCCTGTGACGATGTAAGACACTCTAGATGTGTGGTGCTGCTCCCTCGAGTCTCAAATGTAAGTCTCCGTCAACAAAGATATCCAAACAGCCATGCACGAAGCTGTGGACATAGGCTCAGATAAGTTCATGGAGTGGGTTGCTAAGTACCCCTGCCAGATGCTCCTAGTCTGTCTGGACATCAAATTTACCAGCGTGATTCAAGATATTTTCTACCAAAACCTAGGAGTCAAGGCCGACAAGAAGGTCGCCGACAAGGGTAACAAGGCTCAACCAGCTGCTGTCAAAAAGAAGTTTGACATTGATGGCAATGAAATTCAGCCTTAGAAGATCAAACTGACGAAGAATGAATTGTATTAGATAGATGCAGTGAAGAATGAAAAGCGAGTGCGCTAGCTTAAAACTCTTTAAGTGCAGACTAGAAACAGCTACATTGAGCTCACTAAGGTAATCAAAAACTAGATGAACGATGCCCAGAGAGTCAAAATTAGTAACCTAGTTATCAACAGGATCCACGTGCGGGATTAGGTGGACACCTACCTTAAATACGATTTCAACTACGGCCAAGACTTCCTCTCTCAGATCTAGATTAAATACTTGTTTGACCAGGTGCCTGACAAAGACTGGGAGAACAGAAATAAATTTACTTAGGCAGGATAAGCAGGTAAAGGAAAGGATGACCAGTAAGGGACTAAGCTTCTGTACGCTAAGGTGTTCCATGTGAAGCGCATTTACGGTTACGAGTTCCTGCCCAACACGCAGCGACTGGTCATTACTCCCCTGACTGAGAAGGTCTACCAGTCCCTCTTCCTGGCTATGTACTACGACTTTGGAGGAGCCCCCATTGGTCCTGCTGGCACAGGGAAGACAGAGACCGTGAAGGACCTGTCTAAGAGGATCGCCCGTAACTGTGTGGTGTTCAACTGCCAGTCTGCTATGGAGATAGGAGTGCTGACCGAACTGCTTGGCGGTGTCGTGGCCTGTGGCTACTGGTCCTGCTTCGATGAGTTCAATCGAATGTAGCTGGATGTGCTCCAAGTCTGTGCTGAACTCTTCGTCAAGATCTAAACCACCAAGCACGCCAATAAACTCACACACGGCGGAATTCATGAAATTGAATTAGGAGGAATCCTAGTGCCTTTCAAGGCTGAGTGCGGGCTGTTCATCACTTTAAACCCCTACGTCCTGGGTAGATAGAAGCTACCCTCCAACCTGAAAAACCTGTTCAGAATTGTGACAATGGCTAAGCCTGACTCCACCCTCATCTGTCAGACCCGTCTCATGAATGCTGGTTTTGAAAAGAACAAACAGTTAGCTCACAAGATTATTAGAACTTTCCAATTGACTGAAGACTAGTTGGCCTATGCACAGCACTACGACTTCGGTCTAAGAGCAATCATCGCCGTGCTTGACCTAGCAGGAGCCTTGAAGCAGAAGGCCCTTCGCATCATCAGCGATGACTAGGAGCGGCTTGACAAAGCCAACAACGCCTTGGAAAACCATGTGTTTGAAATCAGAAAGATGCGAGTAGAAAAGGTAGGGAAGAAGAAAGAGGCTGATAAGAAGAAGGAACTCAATAAGAACATGCCTACTGGGGGCCTTATGAAGCGAATGGCTTAAATGAGAGGCAAGATTCTGAAGCTAGCTGGTCCTTCTGGCGCTGAAGGGTCGCAACTCAAACTTGACGACGACACTTTACAGAAAACAGATGAGGTAGACAATGATGATGAGGAAGAGCCTGAGCCAGAGGCAGAACCAGAGAGTGACAACGATGAGGACAAGACTGACACCATTAACTTAGATGCCTTTGACAACAGCAATTCTTACATCAACACCTCTAGGACGAAGATAGAGAAGATTGACTTCGACCTGATCTAGAAGATGATCGAGCCAGACCTAGAAATTAAGATCACCTCAGAAGAGCAACTAGAAGAATTCATCGTGCAGAAGGCAATCCGAGATGTGCAGGTGCCTCGACTGGCTCTGGATGACCAGTACGTGTTCAACAACATCTGCCAAGATATCTTCCCGTCCACTCCTAAGCCCAAGCTGTTCTAGGAAATCAAACTTAAGGAAATGTTCCCTAACTTGCCCCCGATTTAATAGTATGCCGCCCAAGCAGCCAGAGAAGCGGCTTCTTTGGCTAAAGGAAATAAAAATGACGAAGTATCCATGACTGGCAAGAACATCTCTGCTTCGCGTTCGATAGACCATAAAACGAAGGGCATCTCGTTCAAAGTAAGGGATATCTGTGAGACTCACCTGGGCAATAAGGGCTATGCCTATGGCGACATGTTCATTGTCAGACTGATCTAGGTGTACGAAGCAGTGCAAGCTCACCACGGAATCATGATCCTAGGAGACCCCATGACTGGCAAAACTACACTGCTCAGAAACATGAACGACATTGCCAAGATCCTAAACAAAATGGAGTTCAACAAGCGCTAGAAAGCATTTTTAAAGTAGAAGGCTACTCGCATGCAGATCCCCTTTAGTGAGGACGAGAAGGGTGACGCCATCAAGCTGGACACTAACGACCCTGTCATTACTAAGGAGTTCTTGCCCACCCCTGAGGAGAAGCGGCTGATTACCCACACTCAAGTATTCAAAGCCACTGAGCAGCACGTCATCAACCCCAAGGCCATGGACCACTAAAAGTTCTTTGGCCACTACAACAGCGAGTAGGGAGAGTGGACCGACGGCTGTCTGACTAAACTATTCAGAGAAGCTAGAGGAGACGTGTCCGACAAACTGCAGCTCATTTACATTGACGGGCCAATTGAGCCTAATTGGGTCGAAAATCTTAACTCAGTGCTGGATGACAACAGGAAACTTTGTTTTGGCGCAGGTGATTCCCTTGGCCTGACTGACAAGATGAAGATCATCCTGGAAACTAGTGACTTAAGGTACTGCTCGCCAGCCACTATTTCCAGGTGTGCTATTGTCTATATGGAAGAAGCTGATGAGATGATTCCAGTCAAAGCCCACATTAACAAGTGGATCTGCACTCTACCTGGCATCCTGGTAAGCGAGATAGACCGCCTAGACATGGTGATCAACTACTTCCTAATCCACATCAGAGACAACTACCTAGAACCCCACATGCAAGTCCACAAGGTCTCTAAGAAGCAAGCTATGCGTACCTTCACTAACATCATGGAGTCTCAATTGCAGGACTACAGAAACGAGAAGTACACCCGTTGGAAGGAGGTCCTCAGAGGCTACCAGACAGCAGACAAAAAGCTTGATTGGGGCGATTTCGAACTAGAAGACACAGTCCTAAATACGGGTGAGGACGAGGCTTCTGATCACTAGTCCAGTGTGTAGGAAAAGCCCAAGGAGAAGAAAAAGACACAACTAACAGACCCTGACCAGCCACTGCCTCCTCACAAGGACGACAACTACAAGAGAGCTAAAATGCCTGATTAGAAGTTTGCTGAGTCTGAGCAGCTGTTCCTTGACTCGATTAGGTTCAAGACAACGTGGCTCCAAAACTTCTTCTTGTTTGCAGTGATTTGGGCCTTTGGAATTAACTTGACTGAACCTTACAAGATTAAGTTTGAAGAGTGGCTCAAGTCCAATTGTGTCGACTCTGCAGCCAGGAAGGAAGTAATGAAAACTCAGCCTAAGAAGCCCAGGAATTCTGATTCAGAAGACTCACAGTCAGGGTCTGAACAGAGCTACCAAGCCACGCATGTGATGGCTGGAGCAGGCAACGAATAGGAAATCCGCATTGACCCAACTCCTAACTTCTTTACTGGCCAACTCTCAGCACTCAAAGCCCGTCTGCCCGCAAAAGGATCTGTGTTTGATATCTTCTTCGACGTGGAGGTCAACGACTGGCTGCCCTGGGCTTCTATTCGCTAGTCCATGACTGATCCATCTCTGCACATGAAGCTAGTGGACGAACCCTCCAAAAATGTATTTTTCAATGCTTTTTGGCTGACTGACGATGGCATCCGCTACACCTATTTGATCGACAGGCTACTCACAGCTAAGCAAAATGTGCTGATAGTGGGTCCCAGTGGCACTGGCAAGACTAAGCTGATCAGGAACTATACTAAACGCCTGAAGAATAAACACTTTGTACAGAAGGCTTTCAACATGACAGGTAATTGCCAGACCACCAGCCTTGTTGACTTCGTGGAAAAAGATTTAATCAAAACTAGGAAGTCCAATGTCATGCGGCCCAAAGCCAATGTGCACCACATCATCTTCATCGATGATTTAAACATGTGCAGGGGAGACCAATTTGACATCAAGGGGCCTCATGAGCTCATTAGACAGTGGTTCGACCATGAAGGCTGGTACGACCAGAGGGATAAGTGCTTCATGAAGGTCAAAAATATCAGATTTTGTGCTAACGTGTCCCTGCCAGATGCGACTGTGGACGCCCCAACCAAGCACTTGGCTGAACGATTTATGTGGCACTGGGCGATGGTCACTCTGACTAACCAAGATGACTAGCATTTCAAGGAGATCTTCAGCACTATCCTCACTATGCATGTGGCTAAGTGGCAGTACAGAGAAGGCCTTCCCCACGAGATTGGCGAGATCATCACAGACCTGAGCTTTAAGTTTTACGAGTGTATGAACAAGATGATACCAGTGTCTCCTTCTGCCTTCAACTAGAAGGTGAATTAAAGACACATCCTGAGTGCTCTGTTTGGACTGTGTGAATCCTAAGGCCGCTTGAACAGAAACAAGTACGAATCCATCACTATCTGGATCCATGAGATATCACGCTCCTGCCTGGACCGCATTGTTGCCTTCCCCTTTAAGTACAAACTGTACAGGGAGCTGATGGACTTTTCTAAGTTTGCATTCAAGATAGAGGACAAGCATATCAATTTAAAAATGGAAGTCCCCCTCTTCTCTTACATCAAGAATGAGTAGACTGATAACTACACCAAGATTATTGACGGAGATAAAGAGGCTGAATCCATCCGAAGCGCTCAGGAGGGTTACAACAAAATAAACTTCAGGACACCAATTAGCATAACCCTATTCAATTTCGTAATTGAAAACATAGTGAAGATCAACAGGAGTTTGCGCCAGCCTTGGCCAGGCACCCTGCTACTAGCTCAAGAAGGCTGTGGAGCTGACAAGATTAGCAAGCTAGCTCTGTTGATTACTGGCTACGACTACAAGGAATTCAGTCTAATACTGCGCAACTTCCAAGAAGACAAGTGGCACTCCGAGCTCGTCAACCAAATGAGCCATGTGTGTGTGGAACAGAAGCCCCTAGTCTTACAATTTACTGAGCGCCAACTGGGAGAAGAAGCAGTTCTGGCTGATTTAGATGCTATGATGGCTCACGGAGAGATGCTTCACCTGCTGAATGAGGAAGACCTGGATTAAGTGATCTAGAAGATCAAGCACGCCAAGGAGAGTAACTTCGTGCAGTCCATGAGCAGTAAAGTGATGACAGAAGACTAGTACGTGGAATAGTTCAAGACAGCCTGCAGAGAGAACATCAAGATTCTGATGACTCTTACTCCCATGAGTACTATCTTCAGGAGTTAAATGCGCAACTACTCGCACTTACTCAACTCTCTACGGTCATTTTCATGGGTGACTGGGGAGCGGAAGGCCTACTCCTCATTGCTGAAGGAGTCCTCGCTGAACAGGAAAATAATGGCTACACAGAAGGCGCCGCAGCAGAAAAAGGCCTCGTGTTGACTCACGGTCCAGCTATCAAGCAAGCGATGGTTTCTATCTACTAGGACGTGCAAACTTTGACTGGTCGTCTGTAATCTTAAATTGGTCACGTCATTTACATCTCTCCCAGTCATTTCACTTAATTTGTCAAACACTATAAGTCTATCTACCACGATCAGGAGGAAAGATTTGACGAGTTAATTGACAGGTTCAACAAGGGCCTTAAAGGCATTCAGACCACTGAAAAGCAAATTGAGGCTATCCAAGAAGAGCTGTCAGACCGCTCACCCGAACTGGTCTAGCTTCAGCAAAACATTGAGAAGAAACTGAAAACAAGTGGGAAGCAGAAGGAAGAGATAGGGAAGAGAATGGAGCTACTACTGCTAGAAGAAGCTAGTCTGTCCTACCAAACAGATGAAGGTAAACGCGTTCAGGAAACCTGTCATTCTGAGTTCGCTTCCGTAATTAAAATCCTAAATAAGGCAGTAACCGGCCTCTAGTAACTCAACAGACCTGACTTAGATGAGCTGCGTTCTCTCAAGAAGCCCCCTGACGCGATCAAATCCCTCCTGCAAGCAGTGTGTATCATTCTGAAGGAGAAGCCCATCCTAGTTCAAATGCCTTCTTAAAATCCCAAGCAGTTGAAGAATTACGTGAAAGACTACTGGCAGCCTTCGATTGGTCCTAATGTCCTCGGGAGCAAAAATATAACTCAGAAGCTGGGGTAGATCGACCCTACTACCCTAAATACAGAAGTCATGGTGGAACTTGAAGAGCTCATGGACTCATCTGCTTTCAATTTTGTGTAAGTGGATCGCTCTTGCATAGCCGCCTAAGGCCTGTTCATGTGGGTGCGGGCTGTGCGCAACTACTAC
>Ga0138261_1100915_pt1 | contig 12457 bp, 9 predicted proteins | sample RNAA_720151113_FD_105266 | JGI IMG/M metagenome (GOLD analysis project Ga0138261, IMG submission 105266) | Metatranscriptomics of polar marine prokaryotic and eukaryotic communities from Palmer Station, Antarctica after 72hr light incubation -... | ecosystem: Environmental > Aquatic > Marine >...
ATGCAAGATTTGTTTGTCTATAGTACAGTCGCTAAAACTAAAGTGAAGTTTGAGCCAATTAAAACACCAAATGTAGGAATGTATGTTTGTGGACCTACAGTTTATAGCGATGTACATATAGGGAATTGTCGTACATTTATTTCATTCGATGTGATTTATAGGTACCTAACCTTTATTGGTTATAATGTAAGGTATGTAAGGAATATTACTGATGTAGGTCATCTAGAGAATGATGCTGACGAAGGAGAAGATAAAATTTCTAAAAAGGCAAAGTTAGAAAACTTGGAACCGATGGAAGTTGTTCAGAAATACACAAATGGTTTTCATGCCGTTTTGGATCAATTCAATAATAAAAAACCAAGTATAGAACCCACTGCTACTGGTCATTTATTAGAGCAAATTGAATATGTTCAGCAAATAATAGACAATGGTTACGGGTATGAATCTAATGGTTCTGTTTATTTCGACGTTGAGAAATTTGCAAAAGAATATAACTACGGTGAATTATCAGGAAGAAAAATAGATGAGCTTCAAAATAACACAAGAGAATTAACGGGGCAAGACGAAAAGCAATGTCCACTTGATTTTGTTATTTGGAAAAAAGCTGGTCCTTCACACATCATGCAATGGAATTCTCCTTGGGGAAAAGGTTTTCCGGGATGGCATTTGGAATGCTCTGTAATGAGTACAAAATACCTAGGGAAACAGTTTGATATTCACGGTGGTGGGATGGATTTGAAATTTCCACACCACGAAAGTGAAGTTGCACAAAATACTGCGCATTCTGGATGTGCAGGCTCTGTTAAATATTGGTTACATGCAAATATGTTAACACTTAATGGAGAGAAAATGAGTAAAAGTACTGGAAAGTATTTTTTACCAGAACAAATGTTTGATGGGTCAACGGATCTATTAGATAAAGCATATTCTCCAGCAGTTGTTCGTTTTTCAATGATGCAATGTCATTACCGCTCAACAATGGATTTAAGTAATGATGCATTATCTGCAGCTGAAAAAGGTTTACAAAGAATTAAGGAATCAATTAAAAAATTAACATCACCGTCTTTAAAGGAATCAGCAGAATCAGGAAGAGTTGAAGCTTTTACTGAAAGATGTTTTGCAGCAATGAATGATGATTTTAATGCGCCTATATTGGTTGCTACACTATTTGATGCAGTAAAATTTATTAATTCTAAAGAATTATCACCTGAAGAAGCAACCGCTTTTGAAAAGTTGTTTCATGATTTCTTAGTTGAAATATTAGGGATTGAACTAAACGAAAATGAAATTTCTGAAGAAGCTGGACTAGAGGATGGATTGGTTCAATTGACTATCGATTTAAGAGCTAAAGCAAAATCAGATAAAGATTGGGGGACTTGTGATTTAATCAGAGATGAATTAGGGAAATTAGGTGTTCAGTTAAAAGATTCAAAAGAAGGGACAGTATGGGTAAAATAAAAAAACACGTTTTTGTATTACTACTTGTTGTAACCGCTATAGTGGGTTGTGATGAAAAACCAAAAGCTGTAATATCCAATAAACCATCATTTGTATTGGTGAAAATGCCAGAAGTTAATGCCGACTCTGTATTTGGGTTTGTGCAGCAGCAAGTAGATTTTGGCCCACGTATTCCAAACTCAGTTGCGCATGATAAATGTGCAAATTGGATGGTTAAAGAATTAATGCGTTTTGGATTGGAAGTTCAGGAGCAAAAAAGTGTTCAATTAGCATATGATGGGAAGAATTTAAAATTCAGAAATATCATAGCTCGATTTGCACCAGAAAAGAAAAAAAGAATTTTAGTAACAGCACATTGGGATACACGCCCTTGGGCAGATCAAGATTCAGAGAATATAGATAAGCCAATTGATGGTGCAAATGATGCAGGAAGTGGAGTAGGCGTGATTTTAGAAATCGCAAGATTACTTTCACAACAAGCTCCTAATATTGGGGTAGATTTCGTTTTATTTGATATTGAAGATTACGGAAAAGCAAATGGAACGTTCTGTTATGGATCTCAGTATTGGATGAAAAATACGTTATTGCAACCTAATCTGCCTGCATTCGGAATTAACTTGGATATGGTTGGTGATCCAGATGCTGTTTTCCCTTACGAAGGTTATTCTATGGAATACGCTCGACCAGTTTTAGATAAAGTTTGGAGAGTGGCTAATAATATGGGGCACGGAAGGTATTTTCAAAACGTACAAGATGGCGCAATTACAGATGATCATTTATATGTTAACAAAGCTGGAATCCCATGTATAGATATAATTCATAGAGAACCTAATACTGGAAGTTTTGCGCATTCATGGCATACGCATGATGACAACATGAACAATATTTCAAAGGAGACTTTAAAGGCCGTTACAGAAACTGTTTTACAAACAATTTACAGAGAAAAATAAGATTATGAAAACAATGACATGTACACAGCTTGGAGGAGCTTGTGATAAAGAATTTACTGGTGAAAATTTTGAGGAAATTGTGGAGCAAAGTAAACAGCACGGAATGGAAATGTTTGTTGCTGGTGATGCTGTTCATTTAGAAGCAATCGGTGAAATGCAAAAAATGATGCAAACGCCACAAGCAATGCAGAGTTGGTTTGAAGAGAAAATGAAAATGTTTGAGGAAATAGCTTCAAAATAATTATTTAAGGAAGCTAATTTCTTAGCTTCCTATTTTTTTAATTTAGATTAAACCTAATACTGTCACTTGGTTGTTTTGTTGAATTATTGTTAACAACCTCCCCTCTTAAAAATTCTCATTTCATATTGGTTTAAGTATTTTAGTTTTCCAAAATTAAAATACTTGTATGTCTACGAATAGCCCAGAAAAAAAACTGTTTTTAATTGATGCATTTGCCATCATTTTCCGATCTTATTTTGCGTTCGGAAGTAATCAACGTTATAATTCTGAAGGTGTAAATACATCGGTTACACTAGGTTTTGCAAATACATTATTAGAAATATTAAACAAGCAAAAGCCTTCACATATTGCAGTTGTTTTTGATATGCCAGGGAAAACATTTCGTAATGATATGTATCCGGAATATAAGGCCCATAGAAATGAAACCCCAGAAGATATCATCTCATCTATTCCTTACGTAAAGCAATTGATTGATGGGTTTAATATCCCAATTTTAGGAGAAGTTGGTTATGAGGCAGATGATGTGATTGGAACCATTTCTAAAATGGCAGAGAAAGAAGGTTTTCAAACTTTTATGATGACGCCAGATAAGGATTTTGCACAATTAGTATCTGAAAATATTTTCATGTATAAGCCTGCTAGAAGTGGTAATCCTGCTGAGGTATGGGGAATCCCTGAAGTACAAAAGAAATTTGAGATTGAGCACCCAGAACAGGTTATTGATATATTAGGATTGTGGGGTGATGCAGCGGATAATATCCCTGGAATACCTGGGATTGGAGAGAAAACATCTAAAAAGTTAATTGGTAGATACGGATCTATTGAAGAACTTTTAAAGAATACGGATGATTTAAAAGGGAAACAAAAAGAGAATGTTATCAATTTTGGAGAACAAGGCTTACTCTCTAAAAGATTAGCAACAATAGAATTAAACGTGCCTGTTGATGTTGATTTTGATGCGATGTTAATTGATAACTGGGATGAGGAAAAATTATTGGCCATCTTTTCAGAAATGGAATTCCGTTTCTTAGCACAAAGAGTTTTAGGGGTTGATATCGTAAAAACTAGCACACCTGAAGCATCTGCTCCAAAAGCTAAAGTAAGTAACAAAGAAAAAGTAACAACTACTGTACAAATAACTGGTCAGATGGATTTGTTTGGAGCTGCAATTGAAACTGAAGAAGATGATTTTTCTGAGGATGAAATTAAAACGATCGAAGATGCAAAGCCAAATTATAAATTAGTTGATGGTAGTTTTGAAATTACTTTATTTATTGAAAAGCTTTCAAAGCAAAAAAGCTTTTGTTTTGATACCGAAACAACAGGTTTAGATACGCAGGTTGCTGAAATTATTGGAATGTCTTTTTGCTGGAAATCAGGAGAAGGATACTATGTTAATATTCCAATAGGGAAGGAGCAGGAAATTATGAATGCATTTAAGGGTGTATTCAGTAATGAAAAAACAGAAAAAATTGGTCAGAATTTAAAGTATGACATTAATATTTTGAAACGATATGGTGTTGAGGTAAAAGGAGATTTGTTTGATACGATGCTTGCGCACTATTTGTTAGAGCCAGACATGAAACATGGAATGGATTTCTTAGCTGAAACATATTTAAATTATCGTCCGATTCCAATTGAGGACTTAATTGGAAAGAAAGGAAAGAATCAACTGAACATGAGGGCTGTTGATTTGAAAGTAGTAACGGATTATGCAACTGAGGATGCTGATATTACTTGGCAGTTGAAGGCATTATTTAATAAAAGATTAGAAACGAAAAAGGTTAAGGATCTCTTCTATGATATTGAAATGCCTTTGGTTTCGGTTCTTTCTACTATGGAGTGTAATGGAATTTCCTTGAATTCAGAAACGCTAAATGAATTTTCTAAAGAGTTAGAAACAGATATTGCTACATTAGAAAAGTCTGTTCTTGATCAAGCTGGAAAGGAATTTAATGTTGGTTCTCCTAAACAATTGGGGGAAGTATTGTTTGATGAGTTAAAGATTGATGAGAAAGCAAAGAAAACTAAAAGCGGACAGTATTCTACGTCGGAAGAAACGTTGCAGAAACTTGCTGGTAAGCATCCGATAATTGACGATATTTTGATTTTCAGACAACTTAAAAAGTTGAAGTCAACTTATGTTGATGCATTGCCATTATTGGTAAATGAAAGAACAGGAAAAATTCATACAACATACAGTCAGGCCGTTGCTGCAACAGGCCGCTTGTCTTCAGTAAATCCAAACCTTCAAAATATTCCAATTAAAACGGAGAAAGGAAGGGAGGTTAGAAAAGCATTTATTCCAAGTGAAGGAAACGAGTTATATGCTGCTGATTATTCTCAGGTAGAATTAAGATTAATGGCCGAGATGAGTAAGGATGAAAATATGGTTGCAGCTTTCCAAGCGAATCATGATATTCACTCAGCGACTGCTGCAAAAGTATTTGGTGTTTCAATGGATGAGGTAACTCGAGAAATGAGAGGGAAAGCCAAAATGGTAAACTTTGGAATTATTTACGGAATTTCAGCCTTTGGATTGAGTCAGCGTTTAAACATCAAAAGAAAAGAAGCGAAAGGTTTAATTGATGAGTATTTCAAGAATTATCCAGGAGTAAAACGTTTCATGGAAGACAGTGTGGACAATGCGAAGGAAGTTGGTTATGTTCAAACAATCATGAAGCGTAAGCGGTTCTTAAAAGATATTAATTCAAGTAATGCAATTGTTAGAGGGTATGCAGAGCGAAATGCGATTAACGCACCTATTCAAGGTTCTGCTGCTGATGTGATAAAAATTGCAATGATTAATATTGATCGCGCAATGAAGGAGCAAAACTTAAAATCTAAAATGATTTTACAAGTACATGATGAATTGGTTTTTGATGTCGTTCCTGAAGAAAGAGAGATCATCCCAGCGCTTGTAAAAGATAAAATGGAAAATGCTATTCAAACAACAGTACCTTTAACAGTTGAAGGTGATTTTGGTAAAACTTGGTTGGAGGCGCATTAATATAAATTGATTAGTGAGCTGATTTATAGTTGAAATAAAATTACAGTAGAGCACAAATATTATTCAATCACAAGTTTGATTGTCGCTTGGTTATTATTGTTTGAGATTCGTGCTATATACATTCCTTTTGGAAGATCTCTAACGTGAAGAGTATGTTGAGGTTCGTTATTGAATATTTCTTGACGGAGTAGCTCTCCTCGGATATCGAAAAGCTCTAAGGTTACCTTGTTTTTTAGCGAGTTTGTCAGGGTTGCGTAAGTAGTGGCTGGATTTGGATAAAAAGACAAGTTTTTAATGTCAGTCATAAATGAATTACTATTGGTGATTTCATTAACGACTAAGTAATCGGTTAGCTCTCCTAAACAGTTCATATTTATATCTGATAAACAAATTAAATCATAATTAACTGATTTATTAGTGTCTACATTTATGATAACAAAATTTTCCCCATCGGGATCCCCCATTCCGCTAGCAATTAGAGTGATATTATTGTAATGATCATAAGTGACATTAGATGACCAACTGGCACCAAGATCACCTGAAAACATAAATACATCGTTAGGTAAATTACTAAAAAGAGGTTCGATTTCTGTCCAGAAATTCAAGGATGTTGCCCTCCCTGCTTGAGAATTACATCGAATATAATCGAATTGATTGTCGCTTGATTTCCATAATATCTGATGGAAAAAAACAAAAATATTATCTGTAGTTGAAGCGTTCTTGTTAAGAACATCTTTTAAAAATTGTAGCTGTACGCCTGAAATGTTCCATGAATCAATATTCGGGTCTAGAACAATAAAGAGATCGTTTTGATACTTGAATTTATAAAAAGTACTATCGTATCTACTTTCGAAAACGGGTCTGTTCTCCATATCATGGTTTCCTACAGTAAAATAAACAGGTAGACCTAATGTTTTAATATCAGCATCAATCTCATCCCAATCTTTAGCGATAGGGTTTGCGGATACAATATCACCTGTTAATACACCAAATTTTATCTCAGTTCTACTTTGTATGTAACCAAATTTTTGTTTAAATGGCGGGTGAAGTCCTTCATTATTAACTCCAGGTTTACCATATGAATGCCCTGCGATAAAAAAAGAATACAAGCTTGAGTCATTTTGTGCAAAAGAAGAAACTCCATAGAATCCAATAAGTATTAATAACTTTAGACTTTTTTTCATTATAAGGTAGATTTATGCTCTGCTAAAGTAGCAAAATTAACGGCTATCTTAATTATCAATTAGTTCTAAAGTATTGTATTTAATCCTGATTTATAAGTGCTAATAGCTCTTTCTCTAGCAAATTTATGATCTACCATAGGCATAGGGTAGTTTAAATCGCTGAGTTCGGGAACCCATTTATTAATATAGGCTAATTGTTTATCGAACTTCTTAACCTGCTCCGTTGGATTAAATACTCTAAAATAAGGAGCTGAGTCACACCCTGTTCCTGCAGACCATTGCCAGTTTCCATTATTTGCTGAGAGTTCATAATCTAAAAGTTTTTCAGCAAAATAAGCTTCACCCCACTTCCAGTCTATAAGTAGATGTTTACATAAGAACCCAGCAGTTACCATTCTTACTCTGTTGTGCATGTATCCAGTAGCGTTTAATTCTCGCATACCAGCATCAACAATAGGGTAACCTGTTTCTCCATTTTTCCACTTTTCGAATTCTTCTCTATTGTTTCTCCATTGAATAAGATCATATTTTTTTTTGAAGTTATTGTCGATTACATGTGGAAAATGATAGAGTATTTGCATGAAGAATTCTCTCCAAATCAACTCGCTTAAAAATATTTCATTTTCTTTTGTCTTCGAAATAATCTCTCGAATACTTACTGTTCCAAATCTTAAATGTGGCCCTAGTTTACTTGTAGCATTTAATGCAGGGAAATTTCTCGTTTCATCGTAATTCTCTAATTCATTGATGTTGTAGGAATGAGTTTGAACTGAAGAACGCTTAAAATTAAGCTGGGATAAATTCGGGAAGTCAAATTGAATTTCAGCATATTTCTCCCACTGATTTACGACGTAATCAGTAAGTTTTACAGTTGTAAATAGTTCTAGCCATTTGTTCTTGAATGGTGTATATATGGTGTAAGGTGTAAGGTCTTTTTTGACGACTTCGTTTTTCGAAAAAATTACTTGGTCTTTAAAAAGTGAGAACTGAATATTTTTTTGATTCAATAATACTTCAACCTCTGTATCTCTTTTTCTACCGTAAGGCTCATAATCTTCATTTGCAAAAACAGCATCAATATCAAATTCGTCTATAAGTTGTTTCCAGATATCAATAGGTTTACCTTTTAAGCAATAGATACTACTTGAATGTGTAATCAAAACTTTATTTAACGCATGTAGTGTATCGTAAATAAATGTTATTCTAGGATCATCTTCAGAAAGGCTAGAAGTTATATCCTCGTCAAAAATGAAGACAGGAAGTACAGGATGCGGACTTTTTAGTGCCTCATGCAAAGCGTTATTGTCAGAAAGTCGCAAGTCTCTTCTAAACCAGAATAGGGTTATTTTCTCTTTATTTTTTTTCATTCAATTAAAGGAGTCTTCTATGTTTTTAACTAAATATTAGTCAATCTACTTCACAAGAACTTTCATGTCTTTTCCGATTTCTAATCCTAAAGCACGAATTTTCTTTGCAGCTTCTACTTCACCAGTCGACCTTTCTAAAGTGTCGGCAAGCGTCATTAATGTTTGGAAATGGTAGTATTTCATTTCGTCAACAAGCATGTCTTTTGTCCATAAATCAACACGCTTAGCAACTCTTTCTTTAGGATCCCAAACAGAAATCATCATCGCTTTAATTTCTTCATTTTCAACACCACCACCCTCAGAAGCAGTCCAGTCAATTCTTTCAGGAATAAGATTTTCGTCTAATGAAACTGTGAATTTTATTTCTTTCTTAGTACTCATAATTGTTGTGTTATGGTTTGTATTTAGCGCCAGTAAAAATGGCATTAAAATCAGTATCTATCATTAATTCGTTTAAAGTAATACTAGGATTCCTTGCCATATATTCCTTTACGATTTTATAACCGATATATACACCAGCTCTACCCGGAGAATTTCGCTCTAATGAGGATACAAATGGCCCAGGTTGTAAGTATTTTTGATAAGCATGAAGGTCTTTAGAAAACAATAAGTTTTTCATTGTTAAGTGTTTCCAAAAAGCTCCTTCGTGACTGTAACACCAATTCATTTGTTTTTCGGTGAATTGAAATCTTGCTGAATCGGACATATTAGGAATCATAGCTTGAATAAAATATTCTACTTTCCCCAAACCAATCATATTATCTAACATTGTTTTTCCAGAAAGAAATGCACCAAATTTTTGTTTACCAAAATCACGCATTAGAATCGGTGCTATAAAAGCTTTGTTAAAACTTTTACTTACGAATTCAGGGATTTGTAATTTTTTATAAGGTTGGTAGTCCGCTCCATAAAACAAATCAATTCCTATTAAAATCCCATAACGTGTAAAGGTGATTGGTTCTTCATAGCTTAAACCTGATATATAAGTATACACAGGAGGAATAGAATCTTTAGGGTAGTAGTATTTATAATGTTTAAATGCAGATTCTAAATCTGATTTAATGGTGCTATAATCTCCGATTTTTGTTTGCCAATCGGTCCACAGCATTTTATTAAGGTCATTATTAAGGTAATCCTTTAGGGTATATAAATTGGCTGTTTTTTTGTAATCGTCAATAAAAAATGGAGGATATTTCACTGCCCATTCATCCAATCGTTGTTCAATATTATTTTGATCTACTTTAAACAGGTCTTGCTCATAGTTATTAAAAACGAGATTGATATTAGTTTTGGAAGTGTCAACTTCTAGTCTGTTATCTTCACAAGATATAAGAAGGATAAGTGCAGAAATAAATTTAAATAAGTTCTTCATAAAACTATCGTTTGCTTTATGTATTTTTGACAAAGTTACTATTTAATAAAGCAGATCTTTAATAAACTGAGTATTATGAAAAAAATTATTTCTATAGTGTTAGTTTTATTGTCTATAGGGACATTGTCAGCACAAGAAAGTCCAGGTGTTTCATTTAAAAAGCACAGATTAGGAGTTAGAATTGCTCCAGGAATTTCGTATTTAAATGTTGGGAAATTAGGACAAGAAAACGATGGTGTAAGTTATGCTTTTGGGTACGGATTACAATATGAGTATGGTTTTAGTGATAATTTTTCAATTTCAACAGGATTATTAATGAATACTTTTAGAGGTAATGTTAATTATAATGATTCACTCTATTTCGTTTATGAAAAATCAGCTTCAGGACAAACCGTAAAAGATACAGCAAGTCAAATATTGGGAAGGAAATATACATTCAAGTCGATAGATATTCCTTTTGCATTGAAATTAAAAACACCAGAAATTGGTTACTTAACTTACTTTGTTGAATTTGGAACAACTTTAAGTATTATCTATGATTCATACACTTCAAAGAATAATGTTATATTGACTTCAGGAGATTCTGAGGCAGAATTATCAGGGGATAGTGAGAAAATAAACGCCAATGATGATGTTAACCTATTTAAAGGCGCTTTAAATGTTGGGTTAGGAGTTGAATATAATTTAATAGGTAATACTTCTTTATTAGTAGGATTGAACTGGAACAGTGCTTTTACAAATATTTTAAATAAAAAATCTGATGAATTATTTTACCAAAATGGTGGTGGGAAATTTAATCAGGTAGTTAAGTCTGATTATATTGCACTTTCTATAGGTGTTCAGTTTTAATAAAAACATAAAATTTGATAAAGGGCTGCGAACTTGACGCAGCCCTTTTTTTGTTATTAGATAGGTTTAATTTTTTTAAAAATGAAGATTGCAATCGCACAATTAAACTTCCATGTTGGGAATTTTAAATTGAATACTGAGAAAATAATAAGCTATATAGAGCGATCTAAAAAGGAAGGCGCAGAGTTAATTGTATTCTCTGAACTTTCTGTTTGTGGTTATCCTCCAAGAGATTTTTTAGAATTCAATGATTTTATCAATTCATGTTTAGAATCGGTAAGCGAGATTGCAAAAACAACGAAAGGTGTAACTGTTATTGTAGGAGCGCCTTCTATGAATGAAACAGGACATGGGAAGCCATTGTTTAATTCGGCATATGTTCTTGAGGATGGTAAGATTGTCAAAGTCATCAATAAAACCCTTTTACCAACTTATGATATTTTTGATGAATACAGATATTTTGAACCCAACAGAAGTTTTGAAATCGTAAAAATAAAAGGTGTAAATGTAGGAATAGCGATTTGTGAAGATTTATGGAACACAGGAGATAATCCTTTATATACTAAAACTCCAGCATTAGAATTAAAGGAATTAGGCGCTGAGGTAATCGTAAATATTGCAGCATCTCCATTCTCTTATAAGCAAGATCAAGAACGAAAAGATGTATTGGCTGATAATTGTGTGAAAACAGACTTGCCAATCGTATACTGTAATCATATAGGAGCGCAAACAGAATTAATATTTGATGGAGGATCTTTCTTTATGGATAGATCTGGAGAAGTTGCTGAGCAAGAATCTTTTTTTAAAGAATGTTTGCTAATAAATACACTTGATGTAAAAGCAGGTACATTCGAAAAAAGAGCAATAGCATCAGAAACTAAAATAGCATTAATTCATGATGCTTTAGTATTAGGAATTAAAGATTACTTTAAAAAACTGGGTTTCAAACAGGCTATTGTTGGATTGAGTGGAGGAATAGATTCTGCAGTAACATTTGCATTAGCAGCAAGAGCTTTAGGTAGTGAGAATGTTTATGGGATTTTAATGCCATCTCAGTATTCTTCTGATCATTCGGTTGATGATGCGAAATCGTTGGCTGATAATATTGGAGCCCCATACGAATTAATCGAAATCGAAAAAATATACAATACATTCGAAGCGCAATTAAAACCAATTTTCAAAGATTTGCCTTTCGGACTTGCTGAGGAAAATTTACAAGCTCGAATTAGAGGGGTTTTGGTAATGGCGAATTCAAATAAATTTGGACACATTGTATTAAATACATCTAATAAAAGTGAAGCAGCTGTAGGGTACGGGACATTATATGGCGATATGTGTGGAGGATTAGCTGTTTTGGGTGATGTTTATAAAACAGAGGTTTTTGAATTGGCGAGATATATTAATAAGGAGGAAGAAGTGATTCCTGAAAATACAATTGTAAAACCACCTTCTGCGGAGTTAAGACCTGATCAAAAAGACAGCGATTCTTTACCTGATTATGATATTCTAGATGAAATGTTATTTGAATACATAGAAAACAGAAAAGGCCCAAGAGAGCTTGTGGAGTTAGGGTTTGATGAAGTTTTGGTGAATAAAATATTAAGAATGATAAACCTTAACGAGTATAAGCGTTATCAAACTCCACCAATTTTAAGAGTTAGTCATAAGGCTTTTGGAATGGGAAGAAGAATGCCAATTGTAGCAAAGTATCTTCTTTAAAAAAGTACGGGTTAATGGCTGTATCCCTTTGTAAGTGATAGCTGTAAATAAATAATAAACAAAGACATTAAAAAGCTTTGATTTTTCAAATTTAGCTCTATCTTTGCACCAAATTTTAGCGTTCAGAAATGATGTTTGAAGTGAAATATATCTCAAGAATAATAACAATTGCTTTTGTGGCATTGTTAACAGTTATACCTAATAAAGCTTCTGCTACAATCGTAGAGGGAGAGGTGAATTCATCAAAAGAATTACAGGCTTTTATAATGCACCACGTTAGTGATGCGCACTCCTGGCATATTTGGGG
>Ga0138261_1152357_pt1 | contig 12392 bp, 12 predicted proteins | sample RNAA_720151113_FD_105266 | JGI IMG/M metagenome (GOLD analysis project Ga0138261, IMG submission 105266) | Metatranscriptomics of polar marine prokaryotic and eukaryotic communities from Palmer Station, Antarctica after 72hr light incubation -... | ecosystem: Environmental > Aquatic > Marine >...
ACCAAAACTACTTTTTAGTATTTGAAAAAATTTTGTACACTCTTAACGGGATTTGAACCCGTGTTGTTGCCGTGAAAGGGCAACGTCCTAACCACTAGACGATAAGAGCAAAACTAAAATTTATGAAACAACAGGTTTTATTTGGTCTAAAAGATTATTTAAACTCATGTGCATAGGGTCTAAAAATAATTCAGGGTAAACGCCCATTACTAAAGTACCTACTAATAAAGGTAAGAAGATAAAAAACTCTCGTTTTTCTATGTCACAAAAATTAGTTAAATACTGTATTTTTAAGTTTCCATAGACAATTCTGTTAAATAACCAAAGAGAATAACCACCACCAAGAATCATTCCAGTTGCACCAATAAATGTTATAGTTGTATTACATTTATAAGCACCCGTTAAAATTAAAAGTTCTCCAACGAAGCTACTAGTTCCAGGTAAAGCAATATTTGCCATTGTGAATACTAAAAAAATAATAGCAAAAATTGGCATTACGTGAACTAAACCACCGTAATATTTTACCATTCTAGTATGATGTCTATCATAAATAACACCTATAATTAAAAATAGAGCACTAGCAACAAAACCATGACTTAGACTTTGAAGCATTGCACCTTCAAAACCAATTAAATTAAAACTAAATAATCCAATTACTACTAAATTCATATGAGCAACTGAAGTATAAGCAATAATACGTTTTAAATCAGTTTGTCTTATTGCAGTCAAAGAAGTGTAAACAACAGCCATTGCAGCCATTGCATAAACTAAAGGAGTAAAATAAAGAGATGCCTCTGGAAAAAGAGGAAATGAAAATCTAATAAAACCATAAGTACCTAATTTCAAAAGTACACCCGCTAGAATGACAGAACCAGCAGTAGGGGCTTCTACATGAGCCTCCGGTAGCCAAATATGCATAGGTAACATAGGAACTTTTGTAGCAAACGAAGCAAAGAACGCAAGCCATAAAAATTTTTGTTCAGTCAAAGAGAGAGAAACAGTTAATAAACTTTCGTAGTCAGTAGATCCAACTTGAAAAAAAAGATATAATACACCTAAAAGCATTAAAACAGAACCCAACAAAGTATAAAGAAAAAAAAAGTATGATGCTCTAATTTTTCTTTCACGAGATCCCCAAATACCTATAATTAAAAACATAGGAATTAAAACACTTTCAAATAAAACATAAAAAATTAATAAATCTAACACACAAAAAACTCCAATTAAAAAAGCTTCCATTACTAAAAAAGCGATTAAATATTCTTTCACGTGAGTTTTAATACCAACCCAACTAGCTAAAATACAAAGGGGAATTAATAAAGTAGTTAAAATAATTAAAAAAAGAGAAATACCATCAATTCCTAAAGTAAAATTTAAATTTAAACTTGGAATCCACATAAACTCTTGCACAAATTGAAATTGTGCAGTACTTTTATCAAACCAAACCCATAAAAAAAGGGAGTAAACAAAAGTTATCATGGAAAAAGAAAGAGCAGTTAAACGAAGTAATTGAGCATTCCACGCAGGAAGTACTAAAAGTACCATAGCACCAATTAAAGGTAAAACTATAAGATGTGATAAAATATTTGAACTAAATTGAAACATAAAATTATTGATTTATGATGGAAACAAACGGACTTGAACCGATAACCTCTTACGTGCAAAGCAAGCGCTCTACCAATTGAGCTATGCTCCCGAAAAATAACATTAAGTAAGCTTAATGTAAATTAATAGCATCATTTAAATAGATACAAGTTAAAATAGTAAATACATATGCTTGAATCATTGCAACTCCAAGTTCTAGACCAACTAAAAGTATTAATACAGCTAATGGCACTAAATGAGCTACGAAAAGTAAACCACCAGAAGCCATCATAGACCAAGCGAAACCAGCAATTACTTTTAATAAAGTATGTCCAGCCATCATATTAGCGAAAAGTCGTACTCCTAAACTAATTGGTTTAAACATATAAGAAACAAACTCAATAGGTACTAATAATAAAGCTAAACCTAAAGAAGTTCCTGGCGGTAAAAAAAGAGAACCCATGTGTGCTCCATGCTCTTTTAGACAAATAGCATTAACTCCCCAGAAAACCATTAAAGATAAAGCAAAAGTTAAAATTAAATGACTAGTAATAGTAAATGAGTAAGGGACTAAACCAATTAAATTTGATAATAATACGAACATGAAAAGAATGAAAACAAAAGGAAAATATTGTTGTCCTCGAACTCCTAAATTATCATATAACATATTAGCAATAGTTTCGTAGAAAGTTTCAATTACAATTTGTCATCGTGAAGGTACCAAATAAAAGCTACCTTTTGACGAAAGTAGCATAGTCATTAAAGTTAAATAACCACCAAGGGCTATTAAAATGATAAGATTTCCGTTAGTAAACGAAATATCTAAATTCCCAAATCGAATAGGAATTAAAGGTAAAATTTGAAATTGCTCTAATGGGCTAAGTAAGAACATAAAAGTATTTATATTACTTTTGGACTCAATAAAAATTAAGTCAAAACTTGAGGTTACGATAAATTAAAAAAAAGATTTTAATTTGGATAGTCCGAAAAGTGATAACGGCTTTTAACCATTAAACAATTAATTTAATTAAAAAACTAAATTAAACGTATTAACCACTTAAAAATATTATTTAAAAAAATTGGTTGTCCGTTTTCTATTTAAAGAAGAGCATCTTCTCATTCTGTTTGAAGATAACCGTAAAGAATCAGTTAAATAAAAATCTTCGAATAGTGAATTATATACTGAACTAGTATCTTTATAATTCGCTGTTTTAGAATCTAAGTTTAATAAATTCCCTCGTGTTTTGATAACATTATTTGAAAAATTTAAAGAATAATGGGTTTTCTTCCAAGATTCGAAGCCACCTAAAAGTAAATTTTGTGATTTACTATTTTCAAATGAACAATTTACATTAGGGTCTTTTAAACAAACACTTAATCGTTTTTCAATAGCTCTTAAAACAGTATCAAATATATTAATTAAAAATTCACTACTATCTTTTTTAAAAGAGGCAGGTTTAACTAATCTTTCAACTTGTTTTAATTTTCCTTCAGTAGTCAAAAACGAAGAATGACTTCTTTCAACATAATTTGAAGTAACTACGGGATAATTTATAGTTTTAGTAATATCAGAAAAAACAGAAACTTTTGAATTCTCTAAAGTTGACATCACAGGAACTAATGTATCAGAATTAATCACTTTATTTTTAGTTTTTAAAGAAACTAAATCTGCAGGGTCTGAATCCAATAAAAAAACTAAACGCGAGTGTTTTCTAACATCTAATTCATTTAAACCTTGAAAACCTAAATTAAATTTACCTAAGCCATTGATTGAACCTTGTAAAATTCCATACCCTAGCCAAGTGTTGCCACTTTGATTATTAAAATCTTGCTTAGAAGGAATAGCACCCACTTCGATACCTAAACTTAAAGCTAGATTTTCTATTAAAGAAAAGTCTGGGCTTTTATAAAGTTGACTCCCTAAAAGAATTACAGGCTTTTTAGCTTTGGACATTTTGCTAAAAAATGAGTGTTTACCAGAACATAGTGCTTTTAAAGTTTCAGTTCCAAGACCTAAATGATTTACTGGGTAAGTTAAATCAGTAAATGGGCCAATAGAAGCTACTTCAAAACCACCCAACGCTAAACGTTTTCGAAGATGTAAATTATATAAAGACGCTTCATATCTAGGGTTAACCCCAATTAAAAGACATAAATCTGCTGATTCTAGATTAGCTAACGAAACATTAGTCCGTTGACGCTCTAACAACATATCAGTATTTTTAATAAAGCATTCTTTAGAATTAATTCCTGTAAATGCTACAGGAGACTCTAAGTTTTCCCATAATTTACTAGAAATCACTCCAAGAGAATTAAAATTAACTTTTTTAAAATGTTTAAATCCTAATAAACTAATTTTTGAGTTTAATAAAGAAACAGAATAATTATATGCTGCTAAAGTATCATATTCAACTAAATCTCCAAAAATAAATAAAGGATCTTCATTTGTAAACTTTAAAAGCTTATTTTCTAATAAATTCTCTGAATCTTTTAAACCAATTTGAAAATCTAATAAAGTTTTTAAACCAAAGGTATCTTTTGATTGAAACTCATTTAAAACTAAAGAATCTCGCAAATAACTTTCTCCCGATTTATCAATTAAGAAACTAAAAGAAGTATTTAATTTAGAAAAATTATGTTTAGTCACAGGCGAGGTTTGTTTTAATGAAAAATTAAAACAATCATCTGATATAATATTGTCAGTTAGATTACTTACCAATTGTTCGATTTTTGAAGTCGAAAATTTATTATATTGATTAAACAAAGATTTTTCCCCGCATTGAAAAGCATCATAAGAAAAACGTGCTTTATCTGAAATCCATTCGTCTATAAAAGGTGATTCAATAGTTGTAGCATCATACTCAAAAGCAGGAGAAAAATTTTCCTCTAACTGATTCGCATAATAAGGAGTGATTCGAACAATTTCATTACCTTTAATATCAACTTTTACGGTACTTCCTAACCCATCTGAGATATCCGTAAAATTTTCAGTTTTTAACTCCCAAGGACGGGCTTTAAAAGCGTAAGGTTTAGATGTTAATGCTCCTACAGGGCATAAATCAATAACATTACCAGAAAGTTCTGAACGAAATAATTTTTCAATATAAGTACCGATTTCAGTTTCAGTACCGCGAATGGTGGTACCTAACTCTTCGACACCAGCAACTTCTGTGGCAAACCGAACACACCGAGTACAATGAATACACCGAGTCATGATTGTCTTAATTAAAGGACCTATTTTTTTATCGTGAACTCCTCTTTTTAAATCATAAAATCTACTTTGATCTGATCCAAAAGAAAGAGCCTGCTCTTGTAAATCGCACTCACCACCTTGATCACAAACAGGGCAATCTAAAGGATGATTTAATAATAAAAATTCTAGAACATTTTCACGAGCTTTTTTTACTAGAGGGGTGTCAGTAAAAATACGCATCCCTTCCATGACAGGCATAGCACAAGATACTACCGGTTTTGGAGACTTTTCAATTTCTACTAGGCACATTCTACAGTTACCTGCAATTGAAAGCTTTTTATGGTAACAAAATCTAGGAATCTCAATTTGTTGAGCTTCACAAGCTTTTAATACACTTGTATTAGGTTGTACAAAAACCTCTTGATTATTCACAAAAACTAAAACCATTGAAAATATATATATATCTAAATGAGTACTTTTTACAGATACACCATTTTTGCAGCTATGTGAGCTAAAAGATGAGGTTCAAAAAATAATCCTACGATTAAAAAGAAAGAGCATCCTAAAACTAGCGAAGCTGATTGACTAGAAAAATTTAAAAATACCCACCGAGGAGTTTTCTCAAATTGTAAAATTTTAATTAACCTAATATAATAAAAAGTTGAAATTACACTTGAAAGAACAGCAATTATCGATAAAAAATACAAAGATGACTGCATAGAAGCTAGAAATATATGCATTTTAGCATAAAATCCCGCTAAAGGAGGAACTCCAGCAAGAGAAAAAATAATTAAACTAAAAGTTATAGCTAATCCACCGTTTGCTCTCATTAAAGCACTTAAATCAGCAAGAGTTTTTTCATTTTTACCATGCAATTCCATGTTTAATACAAGCGTCCAAATAGCAACTCCAGTAATCATATAAATAAATAAATAAAAAAATAAAGATTGAGATGCCTCTAAAGTTCCAGGGATAAAAGCTATTAATAAATAACCAACATGACTAACTGCACTATAAGCAATTAAACGTTTAAGCTTACGTTGTTGTAAAGCAACAAAAGAACCAACAATCACAGAACATGCGGCACAAAATCCTAAAATTATTTGCCAACTTTCAATTAAATTATAAAAACTATGGTGGAATAATCTAAAAAATAAAACAAATACAGCTATTTTAGGAACAATTGCAAAAATAGCGGTAGTACTTGTCGGAGCACCTTCGTAAACATCAGGCGACCACATATGGAATGGTGCTGCTGCTAACTTAAATAATAAACCGACTCCAATAAATAAAATAAAAATTTTAAGAATTTCTAAACTATTTGAATTAGAACCTTCTTCTAATCCTGCTAATATTAAAGAGATGTCTTCAAAATTAACACTACCAGTAACACCATAAATATAAGTTGAGCCGAATAAGATTAACCCCGATGAAAAAGCTCCTAGAATGAAATATTTTAAACCCGCTTCAGTAGAAAAAGCAGAATTTCGTTTAAAAGCTGCTAAAACATAAAAAGATAAACTTTGCATTTCAATAGCCAAATAAGCACTAATTAAATCATTGGAAGAAACTAATAAAAGTAAACCTAAAACGGCAGATAAAATTAAAAGGTGGTATTCAAAAAAATTTAGTCGGAGGTTATCAACAAAATCTTGCGAGATCAATAAACAAGAAATAGTTCCTAATAAAATAGCGCATTTACCATAATGGCTTAAATTGTCGGAAATAAAACTTCCACTAAAGATAATCGTTGAGTTCGGAACGGTAACAAAAGGATTATTTAATAATAATATAAAAGTAAGAAATAAGATTAAAATACTTAACCAGGATAATCCTCTATTTAATAATGGAAAATTATAACGAGAAGTATTTGCTAAAACAGGACCATAAATAACTAAAGATAACAAAGCTGTTACTAAAAATAATTCAGGTAACATTAATTTTATACTATTCGCTAAAGCAGGAAGAAGAATAAAATTTTCTTTAAGAAACATAGTCTCAGAAACAGTAGATAACACAACTATTTAATAAAAATACCAAAGGTAACACGATAACTAACTTATAAAAATTTTAGAATTTTTAACTTTCCAAAGATTTAAACTATAACAAATTATTTAAATACTATAGTTTTATATTGGAGTAACAGGACTCGAACCTATGAATGTCTGTACCAAAAACAGATGCCTTTCCACTTGGCGATACCCCAAAACAAACAATGACAAGACAATTAAATAAGCTCTCCAAGTTGGACTCGAACCAACGACCTGGTGGTTAACAGCCACTCGCTCTACCGACTGAGCTATTAGAGATAAAATCAACAACAAAAATTATTAACACAAGATAAACGGTTTTATAACTTTAATACTTGTCGATAAATTTAATAAATAGAATAAATAATTAAGATACAATTTAAAGTGACGAGATGGTTTTTTCGATTCTTCGAGTTGAAACCCCAGAAGATAGTTGAAGAATTGAGTTAGTTAACCCTTCAACTTTAGCTAATTCTTCAGAGAAATGAGCCACTCCACCAGTACCAACTGCCAACTTTTTTTTTCCGGGTTTTTAATACCGCAGCAATTTCAGGGATAAAGATTCGTAAAGTTAAAAAATAGAACCCAAAAAAAATGATAGTTAACCAAAAAATTTGGGTGAAAAATGTGATTTTGTCAAATTGAGGCATATTTAAAAAATAAAATTATAATAAATTACAATTAAAAAGGGATAAATTCGTTTAGATTTTATAAACGTTTTTAAAAACAAAACCCTTAAAAAAGCAAAAAAAATTGATAAATTACCAATTAGCTTTGCGTAAACCGGGTATTAACCCAGAACTAGAAGCATCTCTAAATGCTATTCGTGATAATTTAAAACTACGATATACAGATCGACCTCGTCCTGTTAAAACACAACGATTATTTAATTTAGAATTAAAACTATCAGAAGAAAAATTACTAACGATTAATCTAGCTTTCCAACTAATAGCAAAAGGTAAACTTCTGTTAGACGAAATAGCCATTAAAGCAGCACGATCTTTTTCATGACTGAAATTTAATTTTCTTCGTCTTTTATCTTTTTCGATAAATTTTTTCATAATGATCTGTTATTCCCACTCTAAAGCGCCTATTTTCCAAGCATAAATAAAACCTACACCTAATTCTAAAATAAAGTCTACCATTGACCAAAATCCTAAAGAACCTATTTGGTCTAAAGAAACAGCCCATGGGAATAAGAACATAGCTTCAATATCAAAAATAATAAATAAAATAGCTACTAAGTAGAATCTAACATCAAAAGTATGACGAGCATCCTCGTAAGGATCAAATCCACATTCATAAGCGGATAATTTTTCTGTATCTGGGTTTTGAACTGCTAAAAGATAAGATGCGCCTAAAATTACAGCAGATAAAATAGTAGCTACAGATAAAAACAATAAAATCGGGTAGTATTCTTGACGAAACAAAGACAGTAACATAAAAATTTAATAAATTAAAGTTGATAATGTGCAAATATAGTTTTTAAATTTAACCAAAATGGAAATAAAAAAGGGACTTTAAAAACATTAATTTCTTCAACAACAACTATTGTTAAAGTAGTAAAATCAATTTCTAAGTATCTAGGAGGAAAAGGAAAAAACTTTGAACTTAAAATATTTTTTCTAACTAATTCCTGCTTTTTTTTCGAAATTTCTATTACGTCTCCCGGTTGAACTTTATAATTAGCAGACAATTCTAAACGTTCATTTACATAAACACCGCCGTGAGTAATATATTGCCGGGTTTGACGAAAGCTTTGAAAAAAGTGAGATCGAAATAAGATGCTATCAAGTCTACTTTCTAAGTTGACTATTAAAAGATCTTCTTTTCGACGCCCTTTATGTTTTGTCTTACTATCAAAAAAAGCTAACTTAAAAAAACTTTTTAATTTTTTTTCAGTAAACTTCCCGTAAAAAATATTTAACTTTTTTTTTGCAGCAGTTCTTACTCTAAAAGATATTTTTAACGGTTTAGCATTTCGAGAGATATGGTGACTAACATGATGAAAATTACGTCTACGATAACTTCGACGACGTTGAACTTTAGAAAGTCGGTTTACTAAGGCTCTCCATTTTTTTTTTTTAAATTTTAATAATTTTGGATTACCAGTGATATTTTCTCTAAGTTTCGTAAAACTTTTGAAGTAAGGTTTATATCTTCTATTTTTTAAACTCATAAGAATCAGATAAAGTTATTTAAGAAACCGTCTTATTAACTTATAATATAACGACCCCGCATCTTTAGAATTGAAATTGCCGAGTACGGGATAATCCACTAATGTCGGATCATCACTAGTATTTAAAAACGAAATAACAGGTATTCTTAAAGAATTCGCTTCTTTAAAAATTTCAATACCTTTCGAATGATTATAAATGAAAACTAAATCAGGTTTTCTATTTAAGTTTAAAATTCCTTCAAAATGCTGGAAGAAAATTTCTTTATCCGTTTCACTTTGCTTAGAATAGTTTTTTAAAAAATTATTTCTATAAGTGACGAAACTAGAACCATTAGTTAATAAACCATTTATCCAAAACTCTTCATTAACATAATGATGTTTTTTTGCTTTGTATAAAAGTTTTAAATTTTTTTGCTCAGTTTCCGGAAAACCTACGAAAAGAATTTCGGATTTTTTTAAACTTAATAATTTTTTTTTTCGACGTTTACGAACGATTACTTTCTTTTGTCGACTTATTTTTGATGCAACTCCTAAAGCTAAGGTTAAATCTTCAGCCGTTTTTCGTATGTCAATAACACAGAAGTTATTTCTAATACCTTCAATACCGTATTTAACTTTAGAATTCCAAGTACTTAAAGGTAAACCTAAATAAAGTTTGGCTTTAATTAATTCTAAAATTAATTTTGACTGGAAAATTTTTAGGGTTGGGATTTTTAATTTTTGTTTTGATGAAAATTTTCTTTTAGTAATACAATTATTAAAAAACATAATTTAAATTTAATTTGCAATATTTTAAGAGCGTTTACCTTCTTTTAAAACAATTTTTTCGTCTTGATATAAGATACCTTTACCTTTATACGGTTCCGGTACTTTATAGGAACGAACTAAAGCAGCAAAATTACCTACTTCTTGTTTATCTGTACCTGAAATAGATATCAGCGTCGGTTTTAAACAAAAAACTTTTAACTCTGATGGAATTTCAATTAAACAAGTATGACTATAACCTACTTTTAATTCTAACCCATCTGAAGTAAGATTAGCACGGTAACCTACCCCAACTAATTCTAAACGTTGGCGGAAACCTGAAGTTAACCCAATAAAAGCTTGTTTAACTAGAGAGGCTGTTGTGCCCTGCAAAGATTTAGCCTCAAAAAGATCATCTTTTCCAAAAACATCTGGTAATAAATTAGGAGTTACTAATAATGAATTTTTATTAATTATAACAGCAACTTTAGTCAAAATACTTTTTGAACCTAAAGGTCCTTTACAAGTTAAAATATTTTTTGAAAGGTTTACTGAAATATTTTTAGGTATCTTAATTTCTTGTTTTGCTAAATTAGACATTTTTATTTAATAATACAAAAAACCTCGCCTCCTAGATTAAATTTTTTACATTCTTTCCCAGTAAGGATTCCCCGAGTAGTGGAAACAATAATTAATTGTAATTCGTCATTAATTTTCCATAAATCTCTAGATTTCAAATAAATTCGTCTACTAGGTTTAGACACCACTTTGATTTGTTTAATAGCCGGAACGTCTTCGTGGTATTTTAAAAAAACTTCGAACATTGAAGGATTACTTTCAGAAACACTGTAATTAAGAATATAACCTTCTCTCCAAAGTAAATTTAAAACTTTTTCACACAATTTATTTCTGGGCTGTAAAATTTGAATTTTTTTTTGCTATTTGACCGTTACGAAGTCTTGTATATAAATTCCATAAAAAATGATTCATAATAAATTTTTTTAATTGAACTTTTTAAAAAATTGTTCAAAGGCGGGTTTGAACCACCGACCTTAAGATTTTCAGTCTCACGCTCTACCAACTGAGCTATTTGAACAAAATATATAATGTTTGAGAAGAGTAGGATTCGAACCTACGATGGAATTAACCAGTAGATTTACAATCTACCACTTTAAACCGCTCAGTCATCTTCTCTAAATATTACGTTTATAAACGTCTTATTTTAGGCGGTCTGCAACCATTATGTGGAGAAGAAGTAAAATCCAAAATAGATAAAACTTTGAGCCGTTTCTTGTTAATTAAGTCTAAACATCTATTTTTACCTCGACCATTACCACTTAAATGTAAAAAAATAGTGTCATAACCTAATTCTAAAGCTTTTGACGCAAGTTGTTTAACAACACTTTCAGAAGCATAAAAAGTCGATTTTTTTGAATTTTTAAAATCTAATAAACCAGCACTAACTTTATACTTAATTCTTCCTTCCAAATCACTTAAAGAACCTGCTGTGTTATTACGAGAAAATTTTAAACTTAAAATTCCTTTTACTGGACGTAATTTTAATCTATCTTTTGTAATTCTCGTATATTTTCCACCTCTTCTTTGTTTTTTAAGTTTTTTATTCAATTTTGTAACTTTGATTTTTCGTTTATTAAAATAAACGTCTTTTTTTAAATTTTTTTCTTTTTGGGGGATATTTAAATTAATTTGTTCTTGCATTATCTTATTTTTTTAGCGGTTTTTGCATTTGTATGAGTTCTTTGACCTCGTACTGGGAAACCTTGACGACTTCTAACAGCCTTGTATAAACGAATAGACAAAGATTCTTTCTTAGTATTTAGAAGTACTCGCTTTAAATCACCTTTAATTGTTAAATCCAATTTTTTAGCTAATTCTTCTAATTCTGTTCTTTGAGTTTGTGTAAGTTCTTCTGCTTTTAGTCTAGGACTGAATCCTAATTTTTTACATATTTTATTTGATTGACCTTGACCAATCCCAAAAATAGAAGTTAAAGATTTGTTTAATTTTTTATTGTTAGGTAATTGAGATCCTAGTAGATAAACCATATTTATTTAATTTAGTACGTAATAAAATATTAATTCGTTAACACTAATATAATAAGGAAATTAGTAATTAACTTTTTAATTAAATATTTTGAAATTTTTTTTATTGATATATAAATATGGACATTCCAAGGTTCAATCATTAAAAAATCCAAAACAGAAAGTTGAAAAATAGATGAAAGTGTTTTATTGATATATAAATATGGGGAGAGCGACAAATATTGATAGGTGAACAATTCAACACTTCCGTATTTATAAAACAGTTCTAGTACTTATAGTAATTACTAAAATAAGGGGGCCTCTTCGGCAAAAATCATTTAAAATTTTGGGTCTGTACTCTTTTAAACGGGTTCTAGTAGGCAGAGAACACAAAGAATACAAAACTCGTTTGGAATGTCCATATTTCTTTTGTTTTCTACCTTAGAGTAGCCGCAGAATAAAAAATTAGAAGTAGAATGTCCATATTTCTTTTCATTTTCAGGCTTTTCACGATTTTGGGGCCAAAGAATACAGCATAATACAAACCAAAGAAATACGGACATTCCGACATTTAGGAGCTAATATTTTAACATGGTATTAATCTATTGAATTTCTTCAAT
>Ga0138261_1180715_pt1 | contig 12357 bp, 7 predicted proteins | sample RNAA_720151113_FD_105266 | JGI IMG/M metagenome (GOLD analysis project Ga0138261, IMG submission 105266) | Metatranscriptomics of polar marine prokaryotic and eukaryotic communities from Palmer Station, Antarctica after 72hr light incubation -... | ecosystem: Environmental > Aquatic > Marine >...
ATTAAATTATTTTCAGTGAATATTAGCCAAATTGACATCGCTATTCTTGTAATATATTCTGCAACAATTCTTTTTATAGGATTTTATAAATCCAAGTCTAAACCCGGAGAAACAAAGAGTTCAAAAGATTATTTCCTTGCAGGAAAATCTCTTCCTTGGTGGGCTATTGGAGCTTCTTTAATAGCTGCTAACATTTCAGCAGAACAATTTATTGGAATGTCAGGATCTGGTTTTGCTATTGGATTAGCTATTGCATCCTACGAATTTATGGCTGCACTAACCCTTTTGATTGTCGGGAAATATTTTCTGCCAATTTTTATAAAAACAGGAATTTATACGATTCCTGAATTTTTAGAAAAAAGGTATAACTCAAACGTCAAATCTGTCTTAGCAATATTTTGGATTTTTCTCTTCATTTTTGTTAATCTCACAACAGTACTTTATCTAGGAGGAACAGCTCTTGACACAATTATGGGGAATGGAGACGGCTCACTTGTTTTAAATAGCGTTATTGGCTTGGGATTATTTGCTGCTGCTTACTCTCTTTGGGGCGGTCTCTCATCTGTTGCATGGACTGATGTAATACAAGTGATTTTATTAATTATTGGAGGACTCATCACTACTATAATCACATTAGATCACCTCACAGTTAATGGAGGAGTTTTAAACGGCTTGAGTTACATCTATGAAAAAGCACCCGAGAAATTCAATATGATTTTAAATTCTAAAGATGAAGGTTATTTGGACTTACCTGGAATAGCCGTTCTTGCGGGGGGGATGTGGATTGCAAACATTTACTATTGGGGATTCAATCAATATATAATACAAAGAACACTTGCCGCTAAAAGTTTAAAAGAAGCTCAAAAAGGAATTGCATTTGCCGCAGCATTAAAAATGATTATCCCGCTTATTGTAGTTATACCTGGTATTATTGCCTACGTAATGTTTACGGAAGATCCAGAAGTAGCAAAAGCCTTTACGGCCAGTGATGGCACTATATTAAATGACAAAGCTTATCCTTGGTTAATCTCAAATTTTATTCCAACAGGACTGAAAGGAGTTATTCTTGCAGCGCTTTCAGCAGCAATAGTATCCTCTTTAGCCTCTATGATTAATAGTACATCCACAATTTTCACATTAGATATTTACAAATCCATTATTAATAAAACAGCTTCTGAAAAAAGATTAGTTACCGTTGGAAGAATTTCTGGTTTAATTGCTTTAATAATCGCAATATTAATAGCTCCTGTACTAGGTAGTGTCGATCAAGCTTTCCAATTTATCCAAGAATGGACAGGGGTTGTTAGTCCCGGAATTTTAGCAATCTTTATGCTTGGACTATTTTGGCAAAAAACAAGTGCAAAATCGGCTGTTATAGGCGCGTTAAGCTCTATACCAATTGCTTTATTTTTTAAAGTAGCACCTAAAGGATGGAGTAATTTACAATTGTTCCCCGACCTTCCTTTTATGCATCAAATGGGGCTCACTTTTATTATAACCTCACTAATCATGATTATAATATCATATATTAATAATGGGAAGAATAAAGATATAAAAGGCATTCCTCTTTCAAAAAACCTATTTAAAACCTCTTTAAGTTTTAACATTTCTTCCTTAATTATCATACTACTTTTAATAACTATATACTCAATATTTTGGTAAATGAGAATACTCATTAGTCTACATATTTGTTTGATTTCGATTGGTGCTATTGCCCAAGAAGTAAAAACTGTAAAGCCGGCGCCTTTACAAGGTTTTTATATAAATGGTAATTATCGTTTTTATGCCCAACATCGAATTTTTAATGAACCCTATATCTCAGGATACGAAAATAACATACCAACTACTGTAAAAGGAAGATCTGTATTGATTGGCGATGCCTCACAACTCCCTGAATTAACCCTAAACATTGGAGGAAGGCCCAATTCAAAAACTTCATTCGGGACAGATTTAGTGATTTGGAACCAAAATACTGGAGATTTTGATTATTACCGAAATTTACAACTCGGAATAAATTTGTACGGTAATTTTGCTGCGAAATACTTTGATGTATCAGTTAAATTAGGCGGTATTTTTTGGCATGAAATTACACCATTAACCTTTGGCTCTTTCTTTGGGTATAATAGATATAGCATTTTTGAAAGAAATCCATGGGATCCTCAAATGAGAAACACAGAAGATCGCTATAAAAGCTACCTGATGGACGGCTCAATTAACCAAGATACACGTTGGGCAAATCAGGCGATTCAAGGCATGTTAGTAGACATTAATTTACCTAAGAAGTTTTCAGTTACTGTAATTTATGGAAAAGCACAAAACACTGGAACTAATTTTAACATTCCTGATAATGATTTAAACAATCAAACTAGCAATGTTAACATAAGATTTTATGACAATACAATACCTAATATAGTTTATGGAGGTGCACTTAGAAAAAAAATAAAAAAGCATTTAGTTTCTCTTAACAATTATAGTGAACTGTCATACAGCGATGAATTGGCTACAAAACCCATAAGAAATCAAATCTCAACAATAGCACTAAATTTTAAATTTTCAAAGATAGAATTAGACTTCGAAGGAGGGCTTGGAAAATATAGTAATGAATATAATCAGGATACTTTAGGTTTTGGAGAAATCCTATCATTTAAAATTAATACTACAAAAAAGCTCACCTTAATTCCATTTAAGATACATGCATATCGAATTAGCTCAAAAGTTGTAAACAACAATTCAACTTTTATTAACACATCTGTAAATCAAGTTCAATCTGCTGCCTCAGGAGAAAATCAGCTCGTTGGTTCAAACGGCGTTCTACAGCAAACCGGTAGCGGAATTATTCCAATGGGACAAATGGCAAATAACCGCCAAGGATTAAATATTAGTACAGACATAAAAATAAAGCTATTCACCTTGACAATCGGAAATAGTTTTGCAAAAGAAATTAATAAAATAGGAAGCCAAATAAGCTTCACTCACTTAAACGGATTAACAATGTCACGATTTTGGAGATGGTCTTTCCCTTCAAACGTTGGTCCATATAATAAAAAATCAGTTCTGTACCGATCTGTTTTTGAAACGGTAAACATAACTGGAGCAAATAACAACGGAAATTTAAATTTTGACAAATATTTTAATACAATGGAGGCCCAATTGAAATATAAATTTAATTTCCTAAAAAAACCATGGTATGTATTTTATTTAGGTTCTTTTAATTCCGTTCAAAAAAAATTCTCGCCAATAACTATTTTTAATGAAACTGCGTATCTAAGAGTCTATAATCATCAATTTGAAAACTATTATCAAATTTCAACAAAGCTCACACTTTCACAATATTTAGGAGTTGAACGCATATTAGCAAATTACTCTACACAATTAAATTTAGATTCAAGAAGACCAATAAACCAAAAAGGAATTGGCTTGGGATTAGGAATAGATTACATGATTGCTAAAAACACAGGACTATACCTGAGGCACAGGTATTTTAAATTTAAAGATACCAGTTTCTCCTTAGATAAGTTTGCTGGTCATGAATCAACAATTGAAATAAAAATTACTTTCTGATGAAAAATAGCATAATAGCTCTAATAGCCTTTTGTTTTATTTTAAAATTAGAGGCTCAAAATAAAAAATTTCAAATTAATGGTGCAGCAAGGTCCTACTTGTTCACCAATGAGTTGAAAATTGATCAAGCTTTAGATAGTATAACACCAAAAAAATCCAACTATGGTCATAATTTACTAGATCTTGGAATTAGTGTATTTCCTAATAGCACAACCGAAGTAATAAGTATGTTTAGAATACGTAATGAGCTTGGTGGTTTCTGGGGAGGTGGTGTAACTTTTAATGTTCGACAATTAACATTAAAAGGTGTAGTTAAAAACATTGTAAGATATGAACTTGGAGATATTGATTTAAAAATGACTTCTTACACCTTATTTAATACAAGAGAAGAAGGAATAACTAATGAAGCGGAGATATTTGCAATAAGAAGGAAAGTGTTTCATTATGATTTGTTCTACAATGATAATTATTGGAGAATGCAAGGTGCAAAAGTTGATTTCACATTATTACCTGACCGTGTTTTTAAAAAAATCAGTTTTAAAAGTTATTTAACCAGGCAAAGGGCTACAGATGGATTAACCAAACCAGAAAGGCTTTATGGAGGTGGAAGTATTAACTTTGTTAAGAATAAAAAACTAAATATTCAACTCAATAGTTATAATATGTTTGATTTGTCTCAAACAGCAAGTATAGACAGTTCAAAATTCACCAATTCGGTATTTACATCCAATTTCAATTATAAAATAAGCAATCGAGAAAAAATTGCATTAAAACTTTACGGTGAAACTGGTATTTCAAATTCAAAATATTTAAACTATACAAACAGTGACGCTCCTTCATCAATATCCGATTGGTTTTACGACATTGCCTCCTCTACACATTTTAAAAAGAAAAAATTCCGTTTAGAAATTGGAGTAAAAGATGTTGGAAAAAATTTCCGCTCTCCAGGGGGCCAAACTAAAAGAATTAATTATTCTAAATCCCCAGGTTTGTACCAACAATTCACCAATGAATACATAGGAAGAGAAGTTAGTTTCTCAGACGTTATAAATGGTAATGCCGAAGCCTCGTTTAAAATTTCAGAAACTCTAATGTCCTATAATGCCGCATATAATAATACGAACCCTTATGGTGACGCAACCCCAAACAGAAGAGGTGTTTACATTAATTTAGAGTGGTTGGATTCAGTAAAAATAAAAAACAGCTATGTTAAGCTTCTATTTTTACAAGAATCAGTTGGAACAGGGACATTAAAGAGAAAAAGTTTTATACTTTCTAGAATAGGAACTAACATTTTTATAAATGAATATTTCAATTGGAAAAAAATATTGAAAATAAATTTTGGCCTTCAAAACGAATTCACTTTTAGAGAAGGTGAAACATATGAAAAAATTAACCTATCCAGTCATTTTATCGATGCAGGACTAAGTTATGAATTCATACCTAAACTAAGTTTTCTAATAGGATGCAAATTTTGGATCGCAAAAGGAAATGAACACCTCATTATAAGAGACGACTTTAATACCATCATTAATTTTAATATGATTGATATAAATTTTAGCGAAAGTATTATCGCAACTGGTATTAAGTATGATTTTGAAGATAAAAATACACTTACATTACAATATCAAAGTTTTAACTTGAAAAATCGTTCCGTAAACGGAATTGATTATGGTATCTCAGAATTTATAATACTTTACAGTTTATTTTTTTAATATGAAAAAGATCATTCAAATATCCGTAATTATTTTACTCGCTATAGCATGCAGAAAAAATGATATTGAAACAATAGAAGGTCCAAATCTTAATGACTTATATGGTCCTTTTAGTATTCTATCTAAATTGAAATTGGATGAGAACGTTAATTTCACAAATGATGAAAGTGTTATATTCAATATGGAAATTTCTAAACAAACCAATTGGGAAATAGAAATAACAGGTGCTAATTCAGGCGCATCTAGGAAATTCACAGGTAATGATAGGATTATTTCAATAAACAACGCGATTTGGAAGGGAGGCGCTGATGCATTCCCTTCTTTTGGACTTGAAAAATCATACGTAAAAATAAATTTCCCTAACGAACAAGATGCTCCAGTTATAAACGATTCAATTACCATAACTGGATTAAAAAGCGATAAAGGTAATTTTATTACTAGTTTTGAAAATGGATTTAAAAATCATTGGGACTTATTTAACCAAACTACGGTAAGCGGCTCCATTGCTTGTTCTAATAACAAAGCAGCAAAAGGAAATTGCTACTATAAATGGAGTGGTCTTGTGCCTTGGGATTGGGCCATAGGCTCTGTACAGATTAAAGCACCTGGTTCTAGTTTTTCCTTACCACCTAATGCGAACAACTTATTTTTTAATATGGGGGTGAAAATGGTTAAAAACACAGGACCTGAGAACTGCTTCTTTCAATTGTGGTTTGATGAAGACGATAATGGAGATGGTATATTCGATGAAAATACAGAAGACCGTTTTATTTATGAATACTGGTATGAAAATGATGAGTGGAATTTGGTGAGTTTTAAATACGGTGATTTAAAATATGACGCAAATGGAGACTTATCAGTTGTTAAAGGAAATGGATTGCCTGAACCTTCTAAATTGATTAGTATTAATATCTTTTTTTTAGCAAATCAAGATTCTGGAATTAAATCAGAGGCCTACGCAGATCATATTATTTTCACAGAAAACGAAAGCTATAAACCTTGAATAAAATAATATACATATCGATATTAATTTTGGCTGTTTCAGCTTGTCAATTCAAATTTGAACAAGCTAAATTGTATGATGAATTTAAAAAACCTGCAGATCAAGAAAAAATTAAACCTGTTGTATATTCAGATGCGGAAGGTACAATGTGGAATTCCTTTTTGGATTGTGGTGAATTTGAAATATCTAATAAAGCTTTTTATGCAGGAAAATCATCTATTAAACTTTCATGGGATAAAAATTTAGGTTGTGAATGGTTGGGTTTTGGGAATAGTTTTAACAATTGGCAGCCAGCTAACATGAATACCTATATTAATAACAAAGCACTAACTTTTTTTGTGCGTTCCCAGTACGGAAAAGTAAACGGAATTCCAATCGTCGTAGCTTTAGAAGACTTCTCTGGTGGTGGTAGTTATCTTTTTATTGATTGTAAAAAGTATCTTAAGGGACTTTCTATTGATACAACATGGAAACAAGTAATTATACCTCTTTGGGATTTCCCTATAAAAGATGAAATTGAAAACGATGACATTGATATTTCATCAATAAAACAAATAAAATTTCAACTGGAAGGTACTGGAAGCTATTATATTGATGAAATTACATTAATAGAATATTCTAAAAATCAATATAAAATGATGATTTTAGAAGTAGAAAATATGAAACCTAAAGGGTACATTAATCAAAAAATTTATCAGGAAGGACAGCTAGAGAAAGATGGCTGGGGAACTGGTGAAAAAATATGCCATTCACTTAAAGAAATAACAGATACGAGTGGGAATACTTTTATCAAATGGGAATACGAATCCAACAATTGTGATTGGGCAAAATGGGGAATTAATTGGAATGACTGGTATCAAATAAACTTTAGAGGAATTGTAGAATTGTGTAATCTTGAATTTAAAATGAAAGCAAATACAAACTCAGTATTTTCAATAACTTTAGAAGACTTTAAAGGTCACAGCTCAACAATACAAATTCCAAATAAAAACACCAATAACCTATCTAAATGGAGCAAAGTAAAGATTCCGCTTGAAGACTTTAATTTGAAAGAAAATAATTTTGTTTTGGACCAAATTAAACAAATAACCTTTAAAGGAAAAAATTCAGGTAAAGTATTTTTAGATGACATAAAAATTGTACAAAAATGAAAAAAATCACAAGACTGCTAATACTCGTTGTAGTTATATTAAACTTTCAATCCCATGGAAAGGTAACTCCAAACGAAGAATTAGAAAAAAGCAATGTTGAATCCTATGATTCATTAATAGATAATATTATTAAAAAGATGTCCATCGAGCAAAAAGTGGGGCAAATGACACAAATAAACATTGATGTAATCTCGAAAGGAAAAATTTACAATTTAGAAGTACCTCATCAAATAGATTCAGCCAAGCTAGATATTGCTATCAATAAATATTTTGTTGGTTCAATCTTAAATGCAGCTGGATATCCCTTTTCTAGAGACCACTGGAAAAGTATAATTACAACCATTCAAACGAAAGCACTATCCGAAGGAAGTGAAATACCTATAATATACGGTATAGATGCTGTTCATGGTGCCAACTACACCATCGGTGCTACCTTATTCCCTCAACAGATCGCTTTAGCCGCTACATGGAATCCTACTCTAGTTGAAGAAGCTGCAGCTATAACGGCATATGACGTAGCCGCCTCTGGAATAGCTTGGAACTTCTCACCTGTTTTAGATCTCGCTCGACAACCTTTGTGGGGACGTTATTATGAAACATTTGGAGAAGATGTTCACCTAGCCAAAATAATGGGAAAAGCATTTATAAGAGGATACCAAGGAGAAGATGTAAAACAGCCACACAAAGTAGCGGCATGTTTAAAACACTATGTAGGATACAGTCTTCCCCTTTCAGGAAAAGATCGAACACCTGCATGGATTCCGGACAGAATGCTAAGAGAATACTTTTTACCAACTTTTAAAGCAGCGATAGATGAAGGCGCATTAAGTATTATGGTTAATTCAGGTGAAGTTAATGGAATTCCAGTTCATGCCAGTCATCAATTACTTACTGAGGTATTAAGAGACGAATTTGGTTTTGAAGGGATCATACTGACCGATTGGGAAGACATCATTAAACTCTATAAAGACCACCACATAGCATCAAATATGAAAGAAGCCGTTCTACTTGCAATAAATGCTGGAATAGACATGAGCATGACACCAAATGATTACTCATTTAATAATGCATTGATAGAGTTGGTCAAAGAAGGTAGTATTAAAGAATCAAGACTGGATGAATCCGTAAAAAGAATTTTAATCACAAAACGAAAATTAGGATTATTCGAAACCCCCTATCCCAATTTTGACGATTTCCCGAAATTTGGATCTAATGAACACAGAGCAATAAGCTTACAAGCAGCAAAAGAATCAATTACCCTCGTTAAAAACGAAAATGTTTTACCATTAAGTACTTCTTCAAAGATTTTAGTTACCGGTCCAGGTGCAAACTCACTAAATTATATGAATGGAGGCTGGACGCACACTTGGCAGGGTGATGAAACCAAATACAATACACCTGGAAAAAAAACCATACAAGAATCTTTAAAGCTGCTATCAAAGAATATAACATATATGGAAGGAAGTACCTTAGATTCTAATATAAACACATTGGAAACTTTAGAAGCAGCCAAAAATCATGATTTCATTGTTATATGCTTAGCTGAAGACCCTGCCGCCGAAGGACCTGCGGATATAAATTCATTAGGTTTTCCAAAAGCACAACAAGACTTAGTTAAACAATTATCCAAAAGCGGTAAACCAATTGTGGTCGTAACAACAACTGCACGACCAAGAATAATGCGAGAAATAGAACCATTAATGAGCGGAATACTAATCGCCTATCTCCCCGGAGATGAAGGAGGAAAAGCAATAGCGGAAACTCTTTTTGGGCTAAACAACCCATCGGGAAAACTTCCATTCACCTACCCTAAATATCAGGGAATAAATATATCTTACGATCATAAACATACCGAAAAAACAAACCGATTCCTTGGACAAACTTCCTCTTTAAGTGAATATGAAGCCAAGTTTAAAGGATTGGTTTATCAATGGAATTTTGGGTATGGTTTAAGTTATTCCAAATTTTCCTATTCCAGTCTTAAATTGAATAAAAAAAAATATTCCAAATTAGACACTATTAAAATTGATATCACTATTAAAAATCAATCGGAAATAGGTGGAAATGAAGTAATACAGGTTTACTGTTCAGACATCTCAGCAAGCATAACCCCAAGTGTAAAAAGATTAAGAGGGTTCAAAAAATTATACCTTGCCCCCAATCAAAGTAAAACAATAACATTATTGGTTCCAGTTAAAGAATTAGCTTTTGTTGGAAAAGATAATAAATGGATTATAGAATCAGGAGGTTTCATTTTGAGCATTGATGACAAAACATTTTTTTTTGAAATTAATTAGCATTTTCACCTTAGAGTACTTTACAACTAATAAAATTATTATTAGCGAAATATTTAAATAATAAGCGCCATGAAAAAATATAGATACAGCATACTAATACTCATTTCACTTGCTTTTTTTAATTGTAAGCAAAGTGATCCAATTGAAGAAGAATTCAATTTAATTTGGGAAGATCAATTTAATGGAACTGAAATAGACACTAAAAAATGGGAATTCCAAATTGGAGATGGATCAGACTATGGACTTTGGGGATGGGGAAACAACGAAAAACAATACTACAGAAAAGAAAACGCTAGCATAGATAATGGAATACTAAAAATTAAAGCCATTGAAGAAGATTTTCAAAACTACAAGTATACTTCAGCTAGAATGCGCACAAAAGGAAAAGCTGATTTTAAATATGGGAAAATAGAAGCTATGATTAAAATGTCAAATTCAAAAGGCTTATGGCATGCATTCTGGTTGCTTCCCTCTAACCCATCGAAAAATTGGCCAATAAGTGGCGAAATTGACGTTATGGAATATGTAGGAAACTCCCCTGATGAAATTTTAAATACGCTTCATTTCGCCGACAATTTTGAAAATCATCAATACTTGGGATCCCAAACACCTATAATGGATGATAACCAGTTTCACTTATATACTATAGAATGGGACGAGAATAATCTAATTTGGTACTTTGACAAGGTAGAGACTTTTAGAATAACAAGAAGTGACCCAAGCATAGTAAATACGTGGCCTTTTGATGCAGAATTTCATATACTCCTAAATACAGCTGTTGGTGGAAATCTAGGAGGACTAGTAGAATCTAATTCATTGACTGCACCTAAATATATGGAAGTAGATTACGTGAAAGTTTACCAGAAATTATAAAACTAAAAAATATGTTGAAAATAAAGACTCTTATTTTAAGTTGTATTTTTTTTCCCTTCTTGGTTTTTGGGTCAAAAGTCGAAATTGTTAAAAACAAGAATGGTTATCAGCTTTTGAAAGATGGCAAACCTTATTATATAAAAGGAGCCGGAGGAAAAGGAAAACTCGAAAAATTAAAGGAATACGGAGGTAATTCAATTAGAACTTGGGGAATCGACTCTGAAACAGATGAATTGTTAGAAAATGCCAAAAAAAACGATATAACTGTTTGTTTTGGTATATGGATAGGACAAGAAAGGCAAGGATTTGATTACTCCAATAAACAAGCCTTAGCTTCTCAATTAGATATGGTTAGGGAAACCGTAAGGAAATATAAAGATCATCCAAGCATTTTAATTTGGGGAATTGGGAACGAAATGGATTTAGACTACACGAATTTTGAAGTTTGGAAGCATATGGAGAACATTTGCGAAATTGTAAAAAAAGAAGACCCAAACCACCCAACCATGCTAGTAACAGCAGGTCTAGACGTAGCTGAAATTAAACTTATAAAAAAGCACACTCCTAGTTTAGATATTCTCGGAATCAATACTTACGGAAACATAAACTATTTAAAAAAAGCACTAGATATGTACAACTGGAAAAAGCCATACATTGTAGCAGAATGGGGTCCATATGGATGGTGGGAAGTAGGGAAAACTTCATGGGGAGCAGCTATAGAGGAAACAAGTTCTGAAAAAGCTATAACCTACCAAGAAAGTTTTCAAAGTATTCTAAATGACACCTCAAATTGCTTAGGATCATACGTCTTTCTTTGGGGGCAAAAACAAGAAACCACATCAACTTGGTTTAGCATGTTTACCAATGAAGAAGAAGAAACAGAAGTAATGGATGTTATGATAAAAGGTTGGACTGGTAAAACACCGGAGAATCAAGCACCAAAAATATCAAATTTCACACTGTCCAACAAAGTAGCAGAAAATAACATTATTTTAAAAACCGGAATAACGTTAAATGCGAACGTAAATATATCAGACCCTGAAGAAGACAAAATCATATATCAATGGCAAGTAATACCAGAAAGTAACGATAAAAAAACAGGAGGAGATAAAGAAAAAACCCCGAAACCGCTTAAAGGGATATTCAAAAAATCAGATTCATTTAAGAACACAGTTAGTTTTACCATTCAATATCCAGGAGAATACCGTTTATTTATCTTTGCCAAAGATGGAAATGGAAATGTTGCAACAGGTAATATTCCTTTTAAAATAATTGAATAAACTTCTAAAAAGATAAGTCCTAATCTAAATTAGTATATTAAAATTCTGGACTTAAAACAAAAATTTCATCTCGGCAACCATATATAGTTGTGATTATTACTGATTTTAAGCAAAAAAACAAATTGAAGAAAACGATTTTGAGTTATCGAAACTTGAAAAATCCGTTGATATCGCCCTTGACTTCTCTCTCAAACTACAGTATATGTAGGAGAATGGGGATTTGAGGATTTGAGGATTAAGAAAAAAACTCAAAATATGGTCTTTCCTGACGGAATTCAGTACGACTTAGAAAATAGCAATTATCGAACGAATGAAATTTTCAGCGTAATCCACTCAATATCAAAAGAGTTCGGACATAAAAAAAAACGAAAATAACACAGATTTTTCTGATTATTCCCGTTTAGTACCCTGAACTGGACTCGAACCAGCATGCCGTAAAGCACAAGCCCCTCAAGCCTGCGTGTCTACCAATTCCAC
>Ga0138261_1227102_pt1 | contig 12339 bp, 9 predicted proteins | sample RNAA_720151113_FD_105266 | JGI IMG/M metagenome (GOLD analysis project Ga0138261, IMG submission 105266) | Metatranscriptomics of polar marine prokaryotic and eukaryotic communities from Palmer Station, Antarctica after 72hr light incubation -... | ecosystem: Environmental > Aquatic > Marine >...
GATGAAGAGCCTTTTCTTATCATTATTTATCCTAACAACCGTAGTTGTATTCGGTCAAGATCATGATTATAAGATCAAAGAAAATAAAATTGGAAAGTACGCGACAGACTTGTCTCTTGTTCTAAATCCAATTTATACAGATATAAGTAATAACAATATTGTAGGAGGTTATAGCGCTGATTTTTTATTGAGGCTAAACACAATTATGTCTTTTAGAGGGAATTATACAGGGAGTTATTTGAATCAAGAACCATCGAAAGAAAATAAAACAGGTGTTTATAATGGAATTGTTTCTGGGGATTATATACCGTTTCAATATTTACATGGAGAAATTACGCTATATCTTTTTACTGATGTATATGAGTCGAATGTGAAAATAGAAATGCCGGGTGAAATGAGAAACGGGAAAAAGCAACACTCTTATTTAGAGCTTGATAAAATTGATAAAATGCGTCAAGTTGGTTTACGGGTTGGAGGAGGTAAATACCAAGGACAGTTGAAAGAGAAGGGTGATGAATTTCATGGATTAGATAACACGAAGACTTTCGCAGATACAAATAGAATTAGGGACTTAGATAATCCGTTAAACGACAATTACACATCAGTTTCTTATGATTTAATTACTGCAGGAATCTCGTACGAAAGTGTTAGCCATTTAGTCGTTGAAATCGCAGACAGCATTGGCAGGAAAAGCAAAAGATCTCAATGGATGATATATGGAGACGCACTTTATGGAATGAATTTTCACTTAGGAGATTTAGTCGTTGATGAAGACGGTAAAGGGGCAGGTCAACCAGTAGTATATGGTTTGGATAAATTCACAGAAATAGCTCCAATAGGGTTCAGATTAGGTTTTGAGCGCAATGTAACATCGATAGTAGGATGGAGTTACGGAATTGAATTTGGTGCACGTCCAGGGACAGGAACATTTGGACAAAGAAGTTATGTTTCTGCTAAAGTTGGAATTTCATTCAACTTCAAAACAATACATTATTAAAACAATTCAGTAATAAGTAAGCTACTTCTAAAACAAGTTTTAGTAGCTTTATAGCTTAAATATTTACGGTGAAGTTATCTCGAATTCAATCTATTTTACTACTACTTTTAGGAGGCTTGTTATGTGCCTTAAGTTTTGCACCTTATGATTTTATTGTTGGAGCAATTATCGGTTTTATTCCTTTGCTTTGGGTAGAAGAAAGTATTTCGTTAGGAGGTAAGTTTAAAAACTGGCGGGTATTTGCAAGTGCTTATTTCTTTTATGCAGTCTTTAATTTTATCGGAATTTGGTGGATTTCGAACGCTGCTTGGATTGCTGTAATTTCATCAGTTGTTATTAATAGTTTTTTCTTTTCTTTAACAGCCGTATTTTACAGTGGAGTTAAAAAAAGACTAGGGTCTAAAGCAGGTTATATTTCATTTATTACATTTTTTGTTGCCTGGGAATATATTGAGTTATTAGATTGGGACTTCTCTTGGCCATGGTTAACACTCGGTCATACTTTAGCTAACTGGCCAAAATTAATGCAGTGGTATAGTTTTACCGGTGTATTAGGGGGGAGCTTTTGGCTGATTTTACTTAATCTATATTTGTTTTTTGCGCTAAGAACTAAGCTCATTCAAAAAGAAAATTTCTTAGTTTTTAAACGATTATTAGTTGCTAGTTATTTTTTCATATTTCCAGTAATTTTATCAGTTATTCAGTATTACAGTTATAATGAAACAGGGAGAGAAGTTGATGTTGTTGTGCTTCAGCCTAATATGGATCCTTATGATAATGATAGATTTATTGATGAGAACGGAGTAAGAGAACAAAGTTATCCGTCAGATTTTCATGTGCAGAAAATGTTGGAAATGGCATCGGAGAAAATAGATCAAGATGTTGATTTCTTACTGTTGCATGAAACTGCTTTACCAGAGACAGAAAGTAATTATACATTAGTAAATTCTGTTGATGTTGGTCTGGTGAAAGAATGGAGAGAAAATTACCCTAATTTAAATATTCTAACAGGACTTGCTTATCAGGATTATAAGATTGGTGTAAATCCAAAAGATGAAGTTCCCGCATCATACAAAGTTGACCAAAGAAATGGATTGTTTTTTGAGTACTTCAACTCCAGTATTTTAATAAACTCGTCAGATTCGATCGCACAATACCATAAATCACGATTGGTTTTAGGCGTAGAGCGGATTCCAGATTACCTAATCTCTTTTCAAAAATATAATCAGGATTTTGATGCCAATCCAAATGCGATGATTTACAATCCGAATAACGGAACTCAGGAGGAAAGGATTGTATTTAAATCTGCAAATGATTCAATCACGATTGCTCCAATAATTTGTTATGAGAGTGTATTCGGAGCTTATGTCACAGAATATGTTCAGAACGGTGCTGGTTTGTTAGGAATTATCACCAATGATGCGTGGTGGGGAAATACAGCTGGTCATCAACAACATTGGAGTTTCGCAAGAATTAGAGCGGTAGAAACAAGACGATCTGTTGCGAGAAGTGCTAACACCGGTTGGAGTGGTTTTATCAATCAAAGAGGTGATGAGATCGAAAGATCAGAATACCTGAAACCTGCAGTTTTAAGAGCGAAACTTAAAATGAATACTGAGCTAACTTTTTATGTTAAATATGGAGATGTATTAGGGATTTGGTGCTTAGTGTTGGCTTTAATTATTCTTTTAAATCTATTGGTAGTCAAATTGAAAAACAGTAGTGTGAAAACGGTTTAATAATATTTTTTTCACACTGAGATTTGATTTGCAGAACCTAACTCAAAAAATGTATTTAGAAATTTATTTTCTGTCCTAAATTATCCGTATTTTTATGCCTCAAACTTTTGAGAAAACTTAAAGATGAGCAATTACGACGTAGTAGTTATTGGGTCAGGTCCTGGAGGATATGTAGCCGCAATAAGATGTGCACAATTAGGTATGAAAACCGCAATTGTAGAGAGGTATAGTACCTTAGGAGGAACTTGTTTAAATGTTGGATGTATTCCATCTAAAGCATTATTAGATTCTTCTGAACATTTTTTCAACGCAAAACACACTTTTGAAGAGCACGGAATCGGACTCAAGGATTTAAAAGTGAATTTTAAACAAATGATTGATCGTAAGAGAGGTGTTGTTGATCAAACTTCGGGAGGGATTAATTTCTTAATGAAGAAGAATAAGATCGATGTGCTAAATGGATTAGGGTCTTTTAAAGATAAAAACACAGTGATAATTACACCAAAAGAAGGTGATTCTTTTGAGGTGATAACAAAAAACACAATTATTGCTACTGGCTCAAAGCCTTCATCTTTTCCTTTTATGAAATTGGATAAGAAAAAGGTAATTACTTCTACAGAAGCTTTAGAGCTTAAAGAAATTCCAAAGCACTTAATAATTATTGGAGGAGGAGTAATTGGTCTAGAATTAGGTTCTGTATACGGTCGTTTAGGATCCAAGGTAACTGTTATTGAGTATGCAAATGGAATTATTCCTACAATGGATAAATCTTTGGGTAAAGAACTACAGAAGAATTTAAAGAAAGAACTTGGTTTTACATTTTTACTTTCTCATAAAGTCACTGGTGTTGAAACTATAGGTGAAGAAGCTGTAGTTAAAGCTGAGAATAAAAAAGGAGAACTTATTGAGCTAAAAGGGGATTACTGTTTAGTTTCAGTAGGTAGAAGTCCTTATACTAATAATTTAGGTTTAGACAATGTTGTAGTGAAAATTGACGATAGAGGTAGGGTTGATGTAAACACTCAACTTGAAACAAATATACCTGGTATTTATGCAATTGGAGACGTTGTTAGAGGAGCTATGTTAGCACACAAGGCTGAAGAAGAAGGTACTTTTGTAGCTGAAGTATTAGCAGGACAAAAACCTCATATTGATCACAATCTAATACCAGGAGTTGTTTATACTTGGCCAGAAGTTGCAGCAGTTGGAAAAACAGAAGAGCAATTAAAAGAGTCTAATATTGAATACAAATCAGGTATGTTTCCATTTAAAGCAAGCGGAAGAGCCCGTGCAAGTATGGATGCTAACTATGGTTTTGTGAAGGTTTTAGCAGATAAGACTACAGATGAAATATTAGGTGTTCATATGATCGGGCCTCGTTGTGCAGATTTAATTGCTGAAGCTGTTGTAGCAATGGAATATAGAGCAACTGCGGAAGATATTTCTAGAATGAGCCATGCGCATCCAACATTTACAGAAGCGATTAAAGAAGCTGCGTTGGATGCAACGGGTAAAAGAGCATTACATATTTAATATAAAAAGCGAGCTTTGTCTCGCTTTTTCATTTTCAATTAATTCCATGAAAAAGGCGGTATTGTTAATTAATTTAGGGACTCCTGATTCACCAACAGTTCCTGCTGTTGGTAAATATTTAAAAGAGTTCTTAAACGATTCTCGTGTTATTGATTTTCCTTATTTAAAAAGGACATTGTTAGTAAATGGTATCATTGTACCATTTAGAAAAAGAGCTTCAACCAAGATATATAAAGAACTATGGACAGAAAAGGGTTCGCCTTTATTATATCATTTGGTAGACTTAGCTAAAAAACTTCAATCGTCTTATGGAGATGAAGCTGAAGTTTTTTATGGGATGCGATATCAAAGTCCTTCCTTAGAAGTTGAACTTGAGAAAATTAGAAAAGGAAACTTCGAACAAATAATCGTTGTTCCTTTATATCCTCAATATGCATCTTCATCCACTGGGTCAACAACTCAGAAAGTTATGGAGGTGATCAGTAAATGGGAAGCAATACCAAGAGTTAGTTTTGTGCAATCTTTTTTCAGAGAAGAAGCATATATTAAAGCTTTTGCAAAAATATCTACTCAGTTTACTTATAGTGATTACGATAAAATTGTGTTTTCTTTTCATGGATTACCTGTACGTCATATCAATAAGATTTGCGAAGGTAAATTGTGTTCCGGAGTGGATGATTGTATTAAGTCTTGTGGAACAGAAAGAACGTATTGTTATCGTTCAGCTTGTCATGAAACGGCTCGTAGTATAGCAGGTGAAATGGGAATAGTTGAGCAAGATTATATTGTAGCGTTTCAATCTAGATTGGGTAAAGATCCATGGATTTCTCCTTATACAGATATCGAAGTTGCTAATTTAGCAAAGAACGGTGCAAAGAATCTATTGGTTTTCTCAGCAGCATTTGTTGCAGATTGTTTAGAAACAACTATTGAAATCGGAAGTGAGTTTCACGAGTTATTTATAGAGAATGGGGGAGAGAAAGTTCAACTGGTTCCAAGTTTAAATAGCGAAGACTTTTGGGTTGAAGGATTAAAATCGATAATTGAAAAATATTAGTGTCTTCTTATAAATTTGAGATACAAAATTTATTAGCGCTGAAGGAAGCGCTACTTCTACATTCAGAAGAATATACTTACGCATCTTTATTAGATTCTAATAACTACGAGAAGAGTTCAAACTCTACTTATGAATATATTGCTGGATTTGGAGCGAAATCAATTGTTGTTTCTAGTAATTGGGAAGAGCTAAAATCACTTTCCCAAAAGAATTCATGGTTGTTTGGTTATTTGAGTTATGATTTAAAAAACACTACTGAAGATTTGAAGAGCGAGAATGATGATGGATTAGAATTTCCTGAATTGTGTTTCTTCGAGCCTGAATATTTGGTGAGAATTGTTGATGGGTTTTGTGAAATAAACGGTGTAGATCCACTGCAGTTTTTTGATGATTTACCTTTTGATGAGCAGATTAATAAACAAGTTGTTGATGTAAATATTGTTTCTAAGGTCTCTAAGGAAAAATATTTAAAGCAAGTTATTCAGTTGATGAATCATATTCAACTAGGTGATATATTCGAGGTGAATTTTTGTCAGGAATTCTTTGCTGAAAATACAAAAATTAATCCTGTGGATATATCAAAAAGGCTGACTGATAAATCTCCGATGCCTTTTAGTGCTTATTTAAAAATCGGAAATAAATATGGAATTTGTGCGAGTCCAGAGCGTTTTATAAAACGAATAAAAGATCATGTGATCTCGCAACCAATTAAGGGTACAGTAAAGAGAGGAAATAGTCAAGTTGAAGATGAAGAACTGAAAGATGGGCTTTTAAAAGATCGTAAAGAAAAGGCTGAAAATGTAATGATTGTAGATTTAGTTCGCAATGATTTTAGTCGGTTTGCTGAGATTGGTTCAGTAGCAGTCGAGGAACTTTTTGGAATTCATACTTTCCCACAAGTCCATCAAATGATTAGTACTGTAGGGTGTGAGGTGAGAAATAAATTATCAGTAGATATTATAAAAGATTGTTTTCCAATGGGAAGCATGACAGGAGCTCCTAAGGTTAGGGCAATGAAGCTAATTGAAAAGTATGAAAGTACTAGAAGAGGTTTATATAGTGGATCAATAGGATATATTGACCCAGAAGGTAATTTTGATTTTAATGTTGTTATTAGAAGTGTACTTTATAATAAGACAAATAAATACTTGTCGTTTATGGTGGGTGGTGCAATTACAGCAGCATCAGATCCGCAAAAAGAATATGATGAGTCTTTATTGAAAGCAAAAGCTATCTTTGAAATATTAAACCAATAATAGTTTCCATGAAGAAGGTAGTTGAAGAATTTATTCTAAATAAAGGATTGTTATCGAAAGATGATAAAGTTTTAATTGCTGTTAGTGGAGGAAGGGATTCTATCGTCTTACTTTTCGTTTTAACGCAACTTGGATATGATGTTGAAGTTGCACATTGTAACTATAAATTAAGAGGAGAAGAGTCTGAAAAAGACGAGCGATTTGTACAAGAATTGTGTGTACAATTAAAAGTTCCTTTTCATCTCAAATCATTTGACACTAAAAATTTAGCTAAAGAAGAAGGGGTAAGTATCCAGATGAAAGCGAGAGATTTACGTTACGATTGGTTTGAAGAATTAAAAATTAATTTAAAAATTGATAGGATTGCAATTGCGCATCATTTGGATGATCAGCTAGAAACAATTTTAATCAACCTTACCCGAGGAACTGGAATAAAAGGTTTGCGAGGAATGAAAGAAAAAAGAGGCGATATAATTCGTCCTCTTTTATGTGTTTCTAGAGATGAAGTTAATGATTTTTTGTTTGCGAATCACATTCCTTTTAGGGAAGACAGTAGTAATGCTTCTGGAAAGTATTTCAGAAATAAAATTCGGCATCAAGTAATTCCTGTCTTAAAAGAAATTAATCCTTCAATTTTTAAAGCGATAAATAATACAACAGAACGATTAAGAAATGTTGAAGGGAAATGGGAAGAACATTATAGTGATTGGTTGAATAAGTTAAAGGTTACTGATACGAAAACAATTATTTCATTTGATATAGCAGAAGAAAATTCTATTTCATTTATACAACAGTTTTTAAGAGCGAAGGGATTTTCTTATCCTGATATTGATAATGTACTAGCTGCAAAAACAGCTATAAAAGGAAAGCGATTTTTAGGAAAAGACAATTGGGTAATTATCACAGGAAATAATCAATATGAATTGTATCTTCAAGAAGAGCAAGATACTAACGAGTATTATTTATCAGATAAATTACCAATAAATTTATCTGTTTCAGTTGCAACTGCTCCCGTTGAAATTTCAGCAACTTTAAATAAAGTATATTTAAACGCTGATAAAGTACAAGGGAAGTTAAAGTTGAGAAAATGGAAGGAAGGGGATTGGTTCGTGCCTTTTGGAATGAAAGGAAAGCAGAAATTGAGTGATTATTTTATTAATAATAAATTTTCTTTGTCAGAAAAGGAAGCCACTTGGTTACTCTGTGATAACGAGAAGGTAGTTTGGATTATTGGTTACCGATCAGATAATAGATACCGTGTTGATGATTCAACAAAAAACGTTTATGTAATCGAATTAAACTAAATTATGAAAGATATTCAATTTCAAGAAAAACAATACTTGGGTAATAACAAGTTTAACCTATTTATTAGGTTAATAATTACTATTGCTTGTATTGGAAGCTATTATTCTTCGGACACTTCAGATGATACAGCGGGATTATTTTTGATTATAGGTATTTCAGTTTTAGTAGTTTCTGTGATTTTATTTTTAATTTTACATATTAAGACTGAAGTTGTAGATGATAATTTAATTTTAGATGGGTTTTGGACAACTCGTAAAGTTAAAATTGACTTAAACAATATAGTGAAAACAGAAGTTGTTAAATACAGTAAAATACTTTTTAATCGCCCAGTGTATAACCTTCATATTCGTGGGAGAGTTAAGTTTTTCACGCATGGTAACTGGGCAGTGGAATTAACGGATAAAGAAGGACTAAATTATCGCGTTGGTTCTCAAAGAGTTGAAGAGTTGAATAAAATAATTAAAGAAAAAATCGTACTTTGAGTATAACGTTTTGAAAAAAAACGACGTATTGAATAAAACTAATAACACCTATGGCACAACCAGCAAGTAAACCAATCGAAATTCCTAAGGAAAGAATTAAGGATGTAAAATTCTCTGATATTGATATTTTATCTTCTAAAGAAGAACAACTTCAAAGGAAAATAGATTTGAAAAGAGCTGCCACTTTAGGTGCTCAATCTAAAACAAACATCAAAATTTATTTTGTAGATGCTGAAGGAACAAGACATAGAGTAGTTGCAACAGTATGGGCTGCAACAGAAAGTAATGTTAGTTTTAAAGGAGAGGTAATGGTGCCAATTAAAGCTGTTTACCAGGTAGGTTTCTTCTAAAAATGGTTACATCTCAATTGAGCTAGCTATAAAATTAAAAGCTGTTTAAGAATGTAAGTTCTTAAACAGCTTTTTTTATGTCCAATTTTTTATTAAAATCATAGTTATGTGATGTAACAGACAGCTCAGTTGTTTTCCTTTGCGTAAATTTGAATTTAATGTATTTTAACAATTCTCAATGAAACTTTGGGAGTATTTAATTGTTTAGTTTTTATGTTGAAAAAAATATTATTCTCGTTTTTTGTTGTTTTAAGTTTTATTGGACTTTCGCAGGAAGATCATTCAAAATGGACAACTACAGTTGAATACCTTGATAATGGAAATATTAAAGTAAATGTAATTGCTGACATTGAAGAGGGTTGGCATATTTACTCTTTGTATACTCCTGAAGGAGGTTCGATGCCAACATCTATTGTTTTCGACGAGAAAAACGGTAAATATGATTTAGAAGAGATTATTTCAGAACCTAAGCCAATTACGAAGTATGAGGAAGTTTTTGAGGTAGATGTTAAATATCACGAAGCGCCAAAAGTAGTTTTTGAACAGATTCTAAAAGCAAAATCAAAAGAGGATTTCGTAATTAATATAGAGATTGAGACACAAGTTTGCGATGAGGAAGGGAAGTGTACATTTCAAAAAAACAAACTCGAAACTACAATCGAAGTTAGCTCAATACAAACAGAGAGTATATTTTGGTTATTCATTGTAGGTTTCGGAGCTGGATTATTAGCCTTGTTAACACCTTGTGTATTTCCAATGATTCCAATGACGGTGACATACTTCACTAAAATGGCTGAATCAAAATCAAAAGGAATAGCTCAGGCATTTATTTACGGACTTTCAATTATTGTAATATATGTTGCTTTAGGTTTTGGAGTGAGTGCTTTGGTTAATGATGAAGCTATTTATTTAATGGCGAGTAGTATCTCATTTAATATTGCCTTTTTTCTAGTGTTTACCATTTTCGCAATAAGTTTTCTAGGTGCCTTTGAAATTACATTACCGGCATCGTGGAGTAATAAAATGGATGCTAAAGCTGATAAAGGCGGTTTGATAGGCGTGTTCTTTATGGCGTTTACATTAGCACTAGTTTCATTCTCATGTACAGGTCCAGTAATTGGGTCATTAATTATTGAAGCAGCAGTAGAAGGAGGCGTTAAAGGTCCATTAATGGGGATGTTAGGATTTGGAGTCGCGTTAGCATTGCCATTTACTTTATTCGCAATATTTCCAGCAGGATTAAATAAGTTACCTCAATCAGGAGGGTGGTTAAACTCGGTTAAAGTTGTATTGGGATTATTAGAACTCGCATTGGCTTTAAAGTTTTTATCTAACGCAGATATCGTTGTGCAGTCAGAATATATCACACGTGAGGTATTTGTAGCTGCATGGGTTGTTATTTTTGCTGTAATGGGATTCTATTTATTAGGAAAAATTCGTTTGCCACATGATAGTCCGATTGAGAAATTGTCAGTTTCAAGATTAATCATGGGGATAATAACTTTAACATTTGTAGTGTACATGATACCTGGTATGTTCGGCGCACCATTGAAATTATTAAGTGGTATAATGCCTCCTTCTTTTTATACAGAAGGCAAATGGTATGGACCTTTTAAGGGGAGTAGGATCGATACTTCAAATAAAAAAAAGTTAGATATTACACATGAAGCGCATGACTGTCCTAATGAGTTAAATTGTTATCACGATTATGATGAAGCATTAAAAGTGTCTAAGGAGTTAGGAAAGCCTTTAATGATCGACTTTACAGGTTGGACTTGTACCAATTGTAGACTGATGGAACAGAATGTTTGGAGTGATATAGAAATTGATAATTTAATCAGAAACGAATATGTGCTAGTGAGCCTATATGCTGATGACAGAACTGAACTTCCGGAATCTGAACGATATATATCAAAAAGAAATGGAGAAGAGGTTACGACTTACGGAGGCAAGGTGAGAGATTTTCAAATTTCTAAGTATGGGAAGTTAGCACAACCGTTATACGTTTTGGTTGATCACAATGAAGATAAATTAGTGCCTGTAAAAGCTTTTGACTTGAATAGAGATAGCTACAAGAAATTCCTTGAAGTAGGATTGATGAATTTCAAAAAACAGGCATCAAAATTGGATACTAAAAAAAATGAAAATGAAAAAAAATCTATCCTTACTATTCGTTAGTTTTCTAACCCTAAATTCAGTTTTTGCAGAAAAAGAAATCTTGCCTGTTCAAACAGAGCAAGTTTTTACTGAAAAAGGTGATTCCGTATTTTTAGCAATCACTTTTAAAGTAGCTGAAGATTGGATAGTGTATGATTCGATTATCGGAGAAGGTGGCCCAATTCCTTTAACTTTTGATTTTTCGCCGAATAATATCACTCTGGTTAAAATCACAAAACCAGCGCATTTACATAAAAAGCACGACGAAATTTTTGAAGTAGATATGTTATACTTTGAAGAAAACGTCAGTTATCAATTTGTATTTGTAAAGACTGATAAAGCTATGTCTTATGATATCTCAGGTTCGTTTGAATATATGTGTTGCAATTTAACTTCAGGCGTATGTTTAGCGCCAAGAGTAGTTGATGTAGTGCAGCCAGAATGAAATATTCTATTTTAATTTATTAAATAAGGCGTATTTGTTAGGATTTCCTTTTCTAACACGAAGGCCTGTTTTTTTGATCATTAAATCGGATTTGTTTTTATTCCAAATGTATGCTTTTACTGTATTTGGAATAGTACCTTCATTACCAAAAATATGTTGCGCATTCACAATCTTAAACTTCAAACTATTTATTGAAGTTGCATTTTTCGATGAGTATCCAGTCCATTTAACTTTCTTTCCATCTTTCCTAAAATCTAAAACTAATATCAAACATCGTTGTGGATCATTTGATAAACTTTCAATTTCAGCATAAAATTCAATAATATCATACTTACTATCAAGTAAGGAGTCAAGCTCAAAAGTTTTACCTATTCCCCATGTTTGGTTTAGGTGGAAACCGTTGTTATTCTGCTTTAGTTGTTTGTTGTCATTTTCCCAAAATTCACTGCCTAGTTCGTAGTCTTTGTAGTATAAAGAAGTATCCGATTTTCCTTTTTGAAGCACAATATTTTCGAGGTTTATTCCTTGTTCAAATTTTGCAACTTTAGGGAAATACAGATTTGCCATTCCTAGATTACTAGGGGAAACGCTTCCTAGAATGACTTGATTGAATTTTGGGTTTTTCAGTAGCTCTTGAAATTGAGCAACTGAAGTACAATCTTCATCTGTGCTGAAATACGTGAAATGATTATCATTTAGTTTATTGTAGTGATCGATGAATACGCTTTCATGGGAACCAACAAGTAGCGTAGAGTCGTTGGTGAATTGTTTGGTGTAGTCATAAAATGATCCAACGGGTTGTTTGTAAAAGGTATCGTAATGATGTCGTTCTCCTTGTAATGAGACAATAGCAATAATTACAAGTGAGAAAGAAATAGTTGCATTAAGCCAAGTTTTGCTTTCTTGCTCGAAAGCCGTTAAGAAAATGAAAAGAAATGGTGCCGAAAACAATAGGACAGAAAATTGGAGTACAGGGTTTATCAGTATTGAATACCAATATCCAATTGCAAAAGGAGTA
>Ga0138261_1125372_pt1 | contig 12253 bp, 8 predicted proteins | sample RNAA_720151113_FD_105266 | JGI IMG/M metagenome (GOLD analysis project Ga0138261, IMG submission 105266) | Metatranscriptomics of polar marine prokaryotic and eukaryotic communities from Palmer Station, Antarctica after 72hr light incubation -... | ecosystem: Environmental > Aquatic > Marine >...
AAAAAAACCCTTCAAAATAAGTTTTTGAAGGGTAGATAAAATGTATTAATATAATTATTTATCTATACCTAAACGGGTTGGATTTAGCACCTTCCTTTCGGGGTTGCCAAGGTTTCGCAGGGCCAATCCCTCCACCTTTCATGATAATTTATTTAAAGAACTAACTGTTAAGAGTTGAAAAAATTTTTAAAAGAAGATCTAATTCTACCGTTAAAAAAAATAACAACTAATAATGTAAGAAGAACATATGGAATAATCATTAAAAAGATAATTCCGTCGTTAATGCCACTTCCTATTTCACGATCACCGCTTTCCAACTGAGCTTTACACATAGCACATTGAGAAAAAATCTCTGAACTAAGCACCAAACAAATTATAGTAACAAAACTCTTCACTTTACAAATATATCAATTTTAGACAATAAAAAAGCTCAATATTAAATTGAGCTTAGTTAAATTATTAAAATTGTTAATGTCCGTCTAACTCACCTTCTTTTAAAGGCACATTTTGGGGAACAAAATCTTCTTCATAACCAGGCTTACTGTAATCATAAGGCCATCTATAAACAGTAGGTAAAGCACCAGGCCAATTACCGTGAATTCTTTCTACAGGAGCAGTCCATTCTAAACTTGTAGCTTTCCAAGGATTCTGATTAGACTTTCTACCTTTTCTAATAGAGTAAAAGAAATTAAATATAAATATAAATTGACCTACAGCAGATAGAATTGAAAAGGCCGTAATAATTGGATTAATAAACTGAATATCATCAAACATTTCATATTCAGCATTGGTATAATATCTTCTAGGTGCTCCAGCTAAACCTAAAAAGTGCATTGGATAAAACACACCATAAACAGCAATAATTGTAACCCAAAAGTGAATATATCCTAAACTATTGTTCATTAACCTCCCATACATTCTAGGAAACCAATGGTAAACACCAGCAAACATTCCAAAAATAGCACCAGCTCCCATAACAATATGAAAGTGACCAACTACAAAATAAGTATCATGGACATTAATATCTAGAGCAGAATCACCAAGTACAATACCAGTTAAACCTCCAGATATAAATAATGAAACCATACCTAAAGCGTATAACATAGCCGGAGTTAATCTTAAATTACCTTTCCAAATAGTAGCTAAGTAATTAAAAACCTTTACAGCAGACGGAATAGCAATTAATAGTGTTGTAAAAGTAAAAACAGTACCTAAGAAAGGACTCATACCAGTTATAAACATATGGTGACCCCACACAACAAAAGATAAGAAGGCTATTGCTAATACAGATACAATCATAGCTCTATAACCAAATATTGGCTTTCTACTATTGGTTGATACTACCTCAGATACTAAACCTAGAGCAGGTAATAAAATTATATATACTTCAGGATGTCCTAAAAACCAAAACAAATGCTCATATAAAATTGGACTTCCACCGGTTGCTTCTAAAGGTTGACCACCTATAAAAATACTATCCAAGTAGAAAGAAGTTCCTAAACTCCTATCAAACATTAAAAGTAGTGCGGCAGATAACAATACAGGGAAAGAAAGTACACCTAAAACTGCAGTTACGAAAAAGCACCATATAGTTAAAGGCATTCTTGTCATTGTCATTCCTTTAGTACGTAAGTTAACTACAGTAACAATATAATTTAAAGACCCCATTAAAGAGGAGGCAATAAATATTGTCATACTAACTAACCACAATGTCATACCTAAACCAGAACCAGGCATAGCTTGAGGTAAAGCACTTAAAGGTGGGTAAACAGTCCAACCTCCAGATGCAGGTCCACTTTCAATAACACAAGAATATAACATAATTACACTTGAAAGAAAGAACAACCAGTATGATAACATATTCATAAAACCAGATGCCATATCTCGGGCACCTAATTGATAGGGAATCAGTAAGTTAGAAAACGTACCACTTAAACCACCAGTTAATACAAAAAACACAATAATAGTTCCATGTATGGTGACTAAAGCAAGATACATATTGGGATCTAATATACCGTCAGGAGCCCATTTATCTCCTAAGAAAAAATTAAGTATCCACATTTTTTCACCTGGCCAAGCCAGTTGCAAACGGAATAAAACAGACATTGCCATACCTACTACTGCCATAGAAATAGCAGTAATTAAGTACTGTTTAGCGATCATTTTATGATCAAAACTAAAAATGTACTTCGAAATGAATGTCTCGTGATGATGATCGTGACCTCCAGCCATAATAATGAATATTATATAATTAAATAATAACTTTTAATAATAAACTCCTTCTACTTGTAAGCTTCTTTAAAAACAGTTTGTGCAGACAACCATTTTCTATAATCTTTATCCTCTACTACTCTAATATGTAATTTCATGTTGTAATGAGAGGTACCACAAATTTTATTACAAAGTAAAATATATCCTGTAAAATTTTTACCTTCAGCTTTAGCAACCTCAAACATTTCTTCGTTAGTCAATCTAGGTTCAAAAACAAAACGAGTAGTTAAACCTGGAACAGCATTCATCTGTGCTCTAAAGTGTGGAAGATAAGCAGAATGAATAACATCTTTAGATCTAATGTTTAAAATAACTTGACGACCCTTAGGTAAATAAATAGAATCTGAATTTATAACTAAATCATCCTCGCCTGCATCAAACAAAGCAGGATTCTTTTCAGCCTCCAAAAGCATTCTCTTAACTCGGTTAACGTTAGATCTGTAATTTTTCAAGCTACTAATAACCTTATCATAATCATTTTCTCTATTCCAACCATTAGTTAATAATGTTTCAAGTTCAGCACTATCTTTTGAAAACGATATAACTTTAGATTCACATTCTTGTAAACGATCTTCCATTGCATAAATAGTTGCAACACCAACAGGGTTCTTACCATACAAAGCAAAAGATGCATAACCCAACGTTTGATCTTCACCAGAGTATCTAGCAGTCCATTTAAATTGCTCAGAAACAACTTCCATAACAACAGCGTCGTCTTCATATTCAGGATACATAATATTACTCCAAGTACTCATCCCATATGTGATTAATAAAATTAATACCGAAGCAGGTACGACAGTCCAAGCAATTTCTAAACTATTATTATGAGGATACCAAAGAGCTTTTCTATCTTTTCTATAATAGTATTTAAATACAAACCAAAATAACAAAGCGTGTGTAATGAAAAATACTATCATAATAATTACCATAGTAACCATCATCAAAGTATCAATCTCAACACCATGAACAGAACCACTAGGTGGCAAAAGATATTTTTCCCATCCAATAAATGTTGATATAACCATTGCAAAAAGCACAAAACCAAATACTAATATACCAGTTGCGTTCGTTTTAATCTCAGCAGGTGATACAGTATCTGCATCAATATCCTTGAGTTTATAAACTAATTCATTAGATTTTAAAATCTTTGCTATCGCTATGATTATTAAAAGTACAGTAAGAAGAATCAGTAATGCCATCGTCTATAATTTAAATGTTGTAATACTTTTTATTTTAAAAACTTGTTATCCGTGTATGTATTTACTCTCTTCAATAAAAGGGTGATTTTTGACAATTAATGGACGAGAAGCTAAAGACTTCAATACCATAAATACAAACACACCTAAAAAAACTAAAAACATTCCTATTTCTATCAATCCTATTGTTGCCTCAGTTTTCATAGCACCCGGTGAAACCATTAAGAAAACATCTACCCAGTGAAAGAAAAATATTATAACTCCGACACCAACAACAACAACTTGATTCTTTTTAGCATCTGCATCCATTAAAGCTAACATTGGCAAAGCAAAATTCAATAAAATCATTACCACCCAAATACCTTGGTAATCCTCAATTCTAGAAAGATAATATGTAACCTCCTCTGGAATATTAGCATACCAAATCAGCATAAATTGACTAAAAAATAAGTAAATCCACAAAAAACTTAAGGCAAACATCCATTTACCCATATCATGCATATGGCCTTTCTTAGCAATTTTCAACAAACCAAGACCTCTTAAGTAAATGATTAATAAAGTAGAAAATATAATCCCACTCAACCACATACCAGCGAAAACATACCATCCAAATAAAGTAGAAAACCAGTGAGTATCAATGGACATAATCCAATCCCATGATAATACAGAAGATCCGTAACCAAATATTACTAAAAAAGCAGCAGACATTGTAATATTTTTAAAATGTATTTTGGTCCCACCTTCAGCGTCTTCCTGTAGAGACTTTTTTCTGAAATATGAAGCAAATAAAATAAATGCAGTTACAAAGAAAATTGTTCTTGCCCAGAAAAAACTAGGTTCAAAAAATGCTGCTTTATGATCTAACAAATGATCACCCGATCCAACTTCATAACTCATCCAATGATAAATATGATGGGCATGCATGAATTGACCTGCTGCTAATACAATAACAATTACTAAGGCCATCCAAGGTAAAACAGAAGTAACGGCTTCAAAAATTCTTTTAAAAACAATAGCCCAACTTGCTTCGGCTGCATATTGTAATGCCATAAAAAATAACATTGCCAATGATATGGAGAAAAAGAAAAAACCATTAATCAATACATTAGACCACATTCTTTGGGCAAACCCATAATTATGATTATGATGATCAACTAAAGAATCATAAGTACCATTATGGGTAATTAGACCTAATATTAGTAGCAACAAGCCTATGCCAGCTGTTAACAATGTTGCTTTTTTAGCTTTTCTTGAAAAAACGTAATCCATTTCTATGGTGTTTTATCTAAATTATTAATTATTTAATACTATCAATCTGTAATGAATCTGTAACAACTACAGAAACAACTCCAGATAATTGTTCTAACGTGTTACCTTGCAATTGTTGAACATACATAACAATCTTCCATCTCTTATCTTCTGAAATTTGCGAAGCATGAGCACCCATCATGCCTTTACCGTAATATATTGTATGATAAATTTCACCTGCAGTAATAGTAGCAGAAGAACCTGCATTATAAGCTGGAGGTTGAACAGGATAAACACCTAAAGTAACCATTGGGCCATTACCATCACCTTTCTCTCCATGACAATGATCGCAAAATAGACTATAATATACTTTACCTTCTTTCATATTTTGCTCGTCGTAAACTAATGGCATAGAAATACCTTTGGCGCCATCACGATTATTTTTAGCAACAGTAAAAGGCATATGACCAACAGGAACAGTTCCATCAACAGGCTTAAAAGTTGCAGTACCATTGTTGAATACTGAATATAAAATACCAATATCCTCCTTAATTGCATTTTGAGCAGAATCACTTAGACCATCAAAGTCAGTAGTATATCTAGATATATTTTTTTCAACAAATTTTACAGAATCAATATCATATTTTTCTAAATAAGCTTCGTAAGTTTGAGGTCTATACATATCAGGCATATACTCAATACCAGGACTATTTGGATCTGTAGTACAAGATACCAAAACAATAGAAGAAATAGCGCAAGTAATCCACTTGTTTAACATGACTTTAGATATTTTGTTATACAAAATTTTCATTAACATTCGAATTAATTATCTTTTACTTATTTCAACTGCACCAGTTGCCTTTAAATCAGCAATCAATTCAGTCTCGTTAATTTCATCATTCATCAAAAACTCCATAGCAAACATATCATCTGTTGTTCTAGGGTCAGGATTTTTAGCTACCATTCCAGGTAGAGTTTTGTTTCTTAATAAGAAAGTTAAAATCATACCATGAGCAGTACATAAAACAGTGATCTCAAACACAATTGGAATAAAAGCTGGTAAATTTTGCAATAAAGTGAAATTTGGTTTACCACCTATATTCATTGGCCAGTCAACAATCATAAAGTAATACATACCGTAAATTGCAAGAGACATTCCAATTAAACCATATATGAAAGCAGTAATGGCTAATCTAGTTTTTCTCACACCTATAATTGGATCTATTCCATGTATTGGAAATGGAGAATAAACATCGTTTACCTTATAACCTTTTTCAACCAATTTCTTAGCCCCATTGTAAAGGATATGATCGTCGTTGTAAAGTGCGTATATTTTATTGCTCATAACTGAATAAATTATTCAATATAATTATTTATTTATTATCTGTATCATCTATAGATTCATTTGATCCAAGGTCATCTAGATTATCTGTAGTTACAATCGGATTAGCGTGAGGAGCTTCCTTAACACCGTGTTCCCCTGTAGCTCTTAAGATAGTTTTAATTTCGTTTAAGGCTAAAACTGGAAAAGTTCTAGAGTATGATAAAAATAACACAAAGAAGATTCCAATAGTCCCAAAGAAAATCCCCAAATCAACATAGGTAGGATGAAACATAGTCCATGAAGAAGTTAAATAATCTCTGTGTAAAGAAGTAACAATAATTACAAAACGTTCAAACCACATACCAGTATTCACAACTATTGAAATAATGAAAGTAAATACTAAACTTCTTCTTAATTTCTTAAACCACATTAACTGAGGAGAAATAACATTACAAGTCATCATAATCCAATATGCCCAAGCGTAAGGACCAGTAGCTCTATTCAAGAAAGCGTACCCTTCATATTCAACACCTGAATACCAAGAAACGAATAGCTCAGTTAAATATGCAACACCTACCATAGAACCTGTAAGCATGATAATAATATTCATATATTCAATGTGTTTCATTGTAAGGTAGTCTTCTAATTTGAAAACCTTTCTCATAATCAACATCAACGTACATACCATTGCAAAACCACTAAATACAGCACCTGCTACAAAGTAAGGAGGGAAAATTGTTGTGTGCCATCCAGGGATAACTGATGTAGCAAAATCCATCGAAACAATAGAGTGAACAGAAAAAACTAAAGGAGTAGCTAAACCAGCTAGTACTAGAGAGACCTCTTCAAATCTGTTCCAATGTTTTGCCGAACCTGTCCAACCAAATGAAGTTATTGAATAGATCTTTTTATATAATGGTGTAGTAGCTCTATCTCTAATTGTAGCAAAATCTGGCAACAAACCTACATACCAAAAACCTAATGATACAGAGAAATAAGTTGAAATAGCAAATACATCCCACAATAAAGGAGAATTAAAGTTAGGCCATAAAGAACCGAACTGATTAGGTAAAGGTAATACCCAGTAAGCTAACCAAATTCTACCCATGTGAATTCCAGGAAAAAGAGCTGCCATCATTACAGCAAAAATAGTCATCGCTTCAGCAGAACGGTTAATTGCCATTCTCCATCTCTGTCTAAATAACAATAATACCGCTGAGATTAAAGTACCAGCATGACCAATACCTACCCACCATACGAAATTAGTGATATCCCAAGCCCATGCAACGGTTTTATTCAAACCCCAAACACCGATTCCAACACCAATAGTATAAAGAATATTCCCCACGCCCCACAATGCTAGAATACTAGCAAGACCTATCATTAGGTACCAAATAGCGCTTGCTCTTCCTTCAACGGGCTTGCAAACATCTTCAGTAATGTCGTGGTAAGACTTATGTCCTAATACTAACGGTTCTCTAATTTCTGCTTCTACGATATGCATCGATACAAAATTTTAATTAAAACTATACGTTTCTTACTTTAGTTTGATAATATACATTAGGTTGTACCCCAATTTCTTCTAGCAAGAAATAAGCTCTTTCTTGCTCTTTTTCCTTATTAATGTCATGTTTTGTGTCATTTAAATCACCAAACGAAATTGCATCCGTAGTACATGACGAAGAACAAGCAGTTTGAATTGCTCCATTTTGAACTTTAGTTCCTGCTTTCTTAGCATCTAATTTACCGTACTGAATTCTTTGTACACATAAACTACATTTCTCCATTACACCTCTAGAACGAACAACAACATCAGGATTTAAAACCATTCTTCCTATATCATCTTGAGCAATATTAACTTTTGCAAAATCAGGAAAAGCAGGAATATTTAGTGCATCATACTGGAACCAATTAAATCTTCTTACTTTATATGGGCAGTTATTTGCACAATATCTTGTACCAATACATCTGTTATAAGTCATTTGATTCATTCCTTCATTAGAATGAGTTGTAGCAGCAACAGGACAAACTGTTTCACATGGTGCATGATTACAGTGCTGACACATAACTGGTTGATAAGCTATCTGAGGCTGATCTTCCGAAACTTCTGCGTCTAAATAATCCTGACGACCATCTAATTGATAATAACTATCAATTCTTTCATCATTTACATTGGAAGAATAATATCTATCAATTCTTAACCAATGCATTTCTCTACTTCTTCTTACTTCATCTTTACCTACAGCTGGAACATTGTTTTCTAAGTGACAAGCAGTAACACAAGCACCACAACCGATACAAGTACTTAAATCGATACTCAATCCCCAACGGTGACCTAGATCAATAGCATGCTCAGCCCATAAATCTAATTCCTCTGGTTTTTTAGTATCTCCGTAAGAATCTGCAACCATTAGTTGTTCGTTATAACCACCTTTGTCTTTAGCCTTACCTTTTTGAGTTAAATACTCAGCCAATGTTGTTTCATTAACCAACTTTCTACCCATCATCGTATTGTGAGTTTGAGTGGTAGCCATTGGATATTTTTTACCTTCAACTAAACTTATAGATACTCCAGTTGAGATAGTAGATAGATAAGTTAAGTTTTCCTGTAACAAAGGAAAAACATTTTTACCAAGTGTATTTTGAGCAGCATCATCTGTATTCCATAAATCACCTAACCACTCAGCTCTAGTAAAGTTAACGGAATCTCTTCGGCCATAACCAACTGCAATACCCAAAGTACCTTTGGCCTGACCAGGTTGAGGAATCAGTGGCAATTGCAATGTAATATCTCCAACTTTAACTTCTACAACGTTAGCAGGAGATTGCTGACCAATATATAGTACATCTCTTCTATTATCTTTAGTATCCTCATAACCCAATATTGCCATTGCATCTGCAGGAGCAACACTTACATAATTATCGTAAGTCATTTTAGAAACAGGATCTGGCATTTCATGTAACCATGGATTTAAACCTTGATTACCATTACCAATTCCAGTTTTAGCATATAATTCTAGTTCGAATCCAGAACCTTCAATACTAGCCATTTTAACTGCTGATGAGATCCACTCACTCAAACCATTTTTAACAACATCTTCTTTAATTTCTTCTCCCACAACAGAATCAGCTACTTCTTCAACAGTAATTGCTTCACTTAATGTTGAAGTATAAATGCCATCGTGAAGTATTGCATTCCATTTTGATACAGAAGTACTTTTTAATACGGTAGCCATCCAAAATTTTGAAATATACTTCCCAAAATCTTCACCTTGACCAATCCAAGACAAAAGAGATTCTTGCCATTGTCTTGTGTTGAATAATGTTTTAATCGTAGGTTGTTGTAAACTATATTCACCCTTAGTTGGTTGATAATCTCCCCAAGATTCTAGATAATGAGAATCTGGAGCTAAAAAATCAGATTCAACACCCGTTTCATCCAATCTATCACCAAAATATACTTTAACACCTACCTTTTTTAATCCCGCTAGAAATTTAGTTTGAGCAGGACTAGTATAAACAGGATTTACACCAACCATTAACAAAGCATCGATTCCTCCAGCATTCATTGAAGTTGCCAATGCATTGAAATCCTTATCAGATCCTTGACGTGTGTAAACTTCTTTTTCTAAATCGATTGTAGTACCGTAATTATTTAACTTATCATTAATTGCATTAATAATAATTTGAACGCCCATGTTATTACTTCCTGAAACAACTAAACCATTCCCAGAATTTGCTTTTAATTCGCTAGCTGCTCTATCTAATTTTGCTTTTAAAAATTCAGGTAAATTATTCTTTAACGAAACTGAACCACCTAATTTTTTATATAAATACAATACAGCACTATTAACCTCTGAAGGTTTCATAGCACCTCTAATATCCGCATTAGAACCAGTTAAAGACATTAAACTTTCAAACTGAAAATGCTTGTTCATCCAACTTTTCTCAGGTCGTCTTCTAGAAGTAAACTGTTTTGTATAAATAACAGAATCTAACCAAGAACCCAAGAAATCAGCACCAAAACTAACAATGACTTTAGCTTTATCAAAATTGTACGTTGGCAATACTCTTTTCCCAAAAGACTTAGCATTTGCATCTAAAATTCCAGATGATGAAATCGCATCATAAGAAACGTGAGAAACAGAAGCACCTAAGGCTTTGTAGTTTGTAGAAAATTTATTAATTACATCTTTAGAAGATGGTGAAATAATAGAATTAGTTAATAATGCAATTTTACCTCCTCTTGATGCAATAGATCTTAATTCGGTACTTACACTTTTATCAATTTCAGACCAAGATAAATTTTTAGCCCAAGCGTTTGAAACTTTTTTAGCTGGACCTTTAGCTCTCTTGGAGTCATAGAGACCCAATACAGAAGTGTTAACTCTTGCATTAATACCTCCCTGAGTTAAATTTGATTTTTTATTTCCTTCGATAAAAATTGGACGACCTTCTCTAGTTTTAACTAAAATAGAAGCATAATCAAATCCATCGTAATAAGTACTTGCGAAATAATTCGCAACACCAGGTGTTAAATTTACAGGCTTGTTTAAAAAAGGAATAGACTTGGTAACAGGAGCCTCACACGCAGCTAAGGTAGCAGCAGTAACACTAAAACCCAAAAACTTTAAGAAATCACGACGATTAGTTCCTTCGCTCGCAACATCTTCCTTGTTTAAAAAATCATCAACAGGAATCGGATCTTTAAATTCCTTCTGACTATTTTCAACGAAATCTGGAGTTTTTTCTAACTCTTCAATCCCTTTCCAATATGATTTATTATTAGCCATAGCTTATATAGTTCTAACGCTTCTAAAAATTATTTTTAATAATGACATTTAGCACACTCTAAACCACCTATTTTCTCAACAGTGAAATCAAAGTCTTCTTGATGTTTCCACGACTCCTTAAACTCGTCGTGCATTTCAATGTAATATTGATTTGGCTTACTAGAGTACTTCAACTCTTGACTAATTGCAGTTTCTCTATGGCAATCAATACACCATCCCATGGTTAAAGGAGCGTACTGTTGAGCAACACCCATTTCCTTAACATCCCCATGACAGTTTTCACATTCCAAACCACCTACAACTACGTGTTGAGAATGATTAAAGTACACAAAATCTTGTAAATTATGAACTTTAACCCACTTGATAGGCTTATCTTCTCTAGGGACATCATAATACTTTCCATCAGCATGTAAATAAGCCATTTTATTTTTATCCCACCCTGTTGCATCATAGATTTTATTAATCTCATCCTCACCAGAACAATGTGCTTCGTTAACGGCAACATGGCAATTCATACAAACATTTGCAGAAGGAATTAAAGCATGTTTTGATTCCAAAACACCGGAGTGACAGTACTCACAATCAATCTGATTTTGCTTAACATGTATATCATGTTTAAAATCGATTGGCTGCGTTGGCTGATAATTTTCAACATCTTCAGTATTCTCAAAGCCATTCCCTCCACTAATTCCAATATTAAAAGCGAAATTCCAAGCCATTATAACTAAGGTCAAAACAAAAACAAGGACAATTACTGAAAATGGCTTTGTATGGGTTACAGCATAATCACCTATTACTTCGTAAAAAGTTTTAGGATCTTTTGGTTCACCACCATCTAAAGCAACTTTAGCATTATACAGGGATCTGTTGATACCAGAGTAGACTGCAATAATAATTAATGATAATAAAATAACACCCAATATCAAATACAATGACGAATAGTCCTCCTCTACAACAGGCTCAACACAATCAATTAACCCTGAAGCAACACCTCCACCTGCACTCATATCCTTAGGAACGTATTCAGTTATATATGTTGTTACATCATCAATTTGCTCATCACTCATCCATTCAAAAATACTCATTGCAGAACCGTTCCACTCTTTGTATATTTTATTAGCATAAGCATCACCCGACTCACGTAAAGAAACATTATTTTTTATCCACTTCTTCAACCATTCTTCTGAAGGAACATGATCTAAAACACCAATCAAAGCCGGTCCCGTCATATTCTTCTCCATGTTGTGACAAGAAGCACAATTAGATTTAAAAAGCTTTTCTCCACTCGCATAGTCCCCAGCTTGAACAGCGAAGGAAGCTAACAACAAGAAAGTTGATAATATTAATGATGAGATTCTTTGCATTGTCATAGTATATTGTTTCATCAAAATCCTATTTTTAAACTCTAAAATCAAGAGAAC
>Ga0138261_1195031_pt1 | contig 12170 bp, 8 predicted proteins | sample RNAA_720151113_FD_105266 | JGI IMG/M metagenome (GOLD analysis project Ga0138261, IMG submission 105266) | Metatranscriptomics of polar marine prokaryotic and eukaryotic communities from Palmer Station, Antarctica after 72hr light incubation -... | ecosystem: Environmental > Aquatic > Marine >...
AAGATGGAAACTTCTATACAACGCATGGTTTAGGGCCAATTAGTCAATATATGGATATTGGTAGAGGAGATACTTTTGATCATGTGGTGTCTATGAGTTCTCGTGAAAAAGGATTGAGTGATGCTGCAAAACGTGCGGGAATCGATAAGTTCTCTAACGTAAAATGTGGAGATATGAATACGACCATGATTAAAACCAAACTAGGTAAAACAATTATGTTACAGTTTGATGTGCATTCTGGTAGGCCTTATGACAGGTTAAATACAGTTATTGGCACAAAAGCTGTGCACGAAGGGTATCCTTCTAAATTATATATTAATGAAGATGAATTAGCCTGGTGGGGACATAAATGGCTCGAAAAAGAAAAATATACTGAATACCGAGAAAAATACAATCATCCTCTTTGGAGCAAATTAAAAACACAAATCTCTGATAACTCTGTGGGGCATGGAGGAATGGATTTTGTAATGATTTTCAGGCTAATTAAATGTCTAAATAAAGGTTTACCTTTAGATATAAACGTTTACGACAGTGTTTTATGGAGTGCAATTACACCCCTTTCTGAACTTTCTGTAGCACAAAATAGTACTTCTATTAAAGTGCCAGATTTTACTGGCGGAACTTGGAAAAATAAAAATAAAACAGAAATGTTAAGAGATATTTAATTCATTATTAGGTGTTTTATTCACCTTAAAATCAGAAATCTCAGTAATAGGTTAAGGTAGTTTTACACTAAAGTTTGCGAAAATCAAAAAACCATCTTTATCTATTGCATCTGATTTAATATATTTCCTTGTGAGAAAACTTCCTAAAATATTTGCTATTTTTATTACACAGCATACTTTTTTCTATTTCTTCTTTTCTTTCTTCTAAAAAAGAAAAGAAGAATAAAACCAATTCCTATGCCAAAAAGCAAAGCCTTTTTAATTATTTCTACTTTAAACTTACGTCTTAGTTCTTGCATTAAATCGTAATCTTCTGCCATTTCAAGAACATTATTATTAGAGGTATATGTCTCATATTCTTTTAATAAGTCCTTAAATATTTCAGGTGAAGTTTTAGAAAGATCTGTCGTTTCTCCTGGATCAGTTTTTAAATTGTACAACCGCCATTTAAAATCACCATAAGGTGGTCCATTTCTTGTAATTTTCATACCTCCTCTAAATAAAGCAGCATGTCCAGCAGCTTCAATACCTATTACTTCATTTTCTTCATACACATAATCTGATTGATTCTGCATATATGGCTGGAGTGATTTACCAGTGTATGGTTTTGATAAAGACGGAGCATATTTTACATTTGCGATATCTAAAATTGTTGGAGTAACATCGATTACAAAAGAAATAGCATCTTTCTTTTGCCCTTTAGGTATGCTTTTACCAGAAATAATTAAAGGAACTCTTAAACCACCTTCACCAGCATAAAACTTAAAAAAAGAGTTTGGTGAAGCTGCTGCACTTGCAAATTCTGGTCCAATATAGTTCCAAGATTTTTTTTCTCCTAAAGTCTCATAATCCCTATTATAACCAACAAGTTTCAACCATAATTCCATACCAGCAACAAGAGTAGGATCACTCGCTTCTGGTCCATTATCCGAAGTAATTATAAAAACAGTATTCTCTAACTTTCCTTTTTCACTTAAATACGTCATATATCTACCAATATGAAAATCCATCGCTTCTAACATTGCTGCATTTACAGCCATTGCTTTTGATTTTAGCTTTTTATTTTCTTCGGATAAATCTTCCCACTTACTCAATTTAGGTAGCATGTTTCCTAATGTAGCATTCTTAGGAATTAACGCGAGTTCTTTTGCTTTTTCAAAACGACGTTGACGTAAAACATCCCAACCTTCATCATAAACGCCTTCATATTTTTGAATAAATTCTTTTGGAGCTTGTACGGGTATATGTATTGCTTGAAACGCTAAATAGGCAAAAAACGGAGATTCTTTGTTTGGTTCTTCTTCCATAAATTGCATCATTTCATCAACAAAATTTCTAGAAGAATAAAAATCTTCTGGAAGGTTTATCGCTTTACCATCCTTAAACCATTTTGGTTTAGATTGCGTTGGTAAATAGGCTTTATGGTCATAATTATCTGCTCCTGATGCGTCTAAAATATAACTTCTATTAAAACCTCTTTTTGTAGGCAATGTTTTTTCTGTATGACCTAAATGCCATTTCCCTGTAATGTACGTGCTATAGCCATTTTCTTTTAACTGTGTCGCCACCGTTTTAATGCTGTCATTTAAAATTCCTTCGTAACCAGGTTCTTCTACTTGATCCGGAGGTAAAAATAATGGTAAGTTAGGAACACCTGTTAAATGACTATCGTAACCCGTTAGCAACATTGCTCTTGAAGGAGCACAAGAAGGCGATGTGTGGTAATTGGTAAACATGGTTCCTTGATGTGCCAGTTTATCAATATTTGGTGTATTTGCCTCACCTCCATAAGCGCCAAAATCCATCAAAGCAGAATCGTCTACTAAAATGAGTACAATGTTTGGTTTTGTTTCAGAATCTTGGGAATATATTACATTTCCTAACAGTATTGAAAACAGAAATAAAAGAATATTTTTTTGATTGACTTTCATAAAGACGTGAATGTATTAACTTTTATAAACCACTGCATTACAATGCATTCCTGCTCCAACTGAAGCAAACACATAGGTTTGATTTTTTTCTAATTTGAACCCTTCCATTTTGTTATTATTGACCAAATCGAACAATGTTGGAATGGTCGCTACAGAAGTATTTCCTAAAAACTCAATACTTATAGGAATCTTACTTGCATAATTTTCATCATCAACATCATACAGTTTCATTAAGTTGCTCGCAATTACTTTTAACATTTTTCCATTGGCTTGATGAAAGAAAAAAATAATCAACATCTTTTGGATTTATACTCACTTTATCCATCGCCTGTTTAATTACTTGTGGCAACCAAGTTGTTGCATATTTATATACTTTTTTACCATTCATCTTAAAGTAACAATCCCCAGAAATCTCTTTATTCAATGAACTTCCCATTGTAATATTATGTAAATCGTTTTCTGTATGAGAAAATGATGCGTGAGATATAATGCCTTTATTAGGATCAGAATTGGAAGAAATAATTGTAGCTCCACAACCATCTGCCATCAGCAAAGAATCTAAATCATGCGGATCTAATAATCTAGATGCTACTTCTAAACCAGACACCAATACATGCTTTGCTTCTCCGTTAGCAATTAATCGGTTTGCTTGAATGACTCCTTGTAGCCAACCAGGACAGCCAAATAGAATATCATACGCAATACATTGATGATTTGTAATTTCTAATTCATTTTTTAAAACAGCTGCTAAATTTGGTACTGTATGAAAAACCCCATCCTTATTTGGAAGCATATTTCCAGAATTATGTGCAACGATAATAGCATCTAATTCATTTTTATTAATACCTGAATTTTCTAGTGCCTTTTTACTGGCATCAAAAAGAATATCTACAGATTGTTCTTCTTCACCTATAAAACGTCTTTCTTTAATACCAGAAATTTCTTCTAACTTTTTAATAACTTCGGCTCCTGGCTTTGGATTTTGCATACCGTCTTTAGTATAAAAAAACGTTTTTACAAAAGTATTCGTTTTTTATAATCTGACGTGGCATTGCACTTCCTGTTCCTGTAATTACACCTCCCATAAATTATCGCGTAAACTCTTTAAAATCTTTAGATGGATCGTAATCGTTATTAGTTTTAAGAGAATGCAATTCACTTCGTGGATCTTTAGATCTTACAAATGGAAATAGTAGTTGTACATACCAAGGTTCATTCATCTGATTCCACGCTCCAAATCTAGTAGGGTATTTTCTTGTAATTTTTGCAGTACCAAATAAGACATCCCAAAAGAAAAGTAAATTACCGAAATTACCATTTGGGTGAGAAATACCATCTTCTGCCGTTAAACCATGATGTGCATAATGTGTACTTGGCAACGATATTGTACGCTCAATAACCCAAGCAATTGGATGTAATATTTTGTATTTGAATAAAAACCGGTCCCAACGTGTTTCGCTATGAGCTAATAAAATAAAAATCAATTTTACTGGAAGGTAAAACAAATATACATACCCCATTCCTAAATAAATAAGCAAGCCTGTAAACCATAAACCTGGCATTAAAGCATAATATAAAGTGGCATTCCTATACGTTACCATCACACCCATTTCTTCTACAACATGGTGTGGTCTGTGTAATTTCCACAACATTGGACTTACATGCGACAATCGATGCCACCAATACTGCGTCATATCATCCAACACTAAAAATGCTGCAATATGCCACCAAATAGACGTATTGACAAAATAATCTTCTAAACCAGGAAACCAAGCTGTCATTCCCCAAACTACAGTAAGTAATATTGCAGGCTGAATTAAAGTTGGCAACGTTACCAAGCCTATAATTTCTATAGCATAATCGTTTTTGGTTCTTTTATCATTATTAAAATACAAACCTCCTATAGCTTCTAAAACACCTAAAACTAATAAAAAAATTGCTGGAACTAGTTTACTTATTTGTGCTGCTTCCATTGTTTAAAACCATTTAATTGTTAAGTTAATCAGTGTTTCTTTCAAATTAGTATATGGAGGCATTAACATTTCTAAAGCACCTGGTATATGTTGTTTTAAAACACCCCTTGCATTCGAAAATTCTTGAAAACCAAACACACCGTGAGACTTCCCTATTCCGCTATTATTTGACCCTCCAAAAGGTAAATTATTATTAAAGAAATGAACCGCATTATTGTTTACACATGAACCACCTGCTCTTGTATTCTTTAAAATATGATTTACATTTTTAGCTTTTTTACTGTAAACATATAAGGCTAAAGGTTTTTCTTTTGAGTTAATCGTATCTATCACTTCTGATATATTTTTATACGAAATAATTGGTAAAATAGGACCGAAAATTTCATTTTGCATCACCTTAGAATCCATACTTACATTGGTTAAAATTGTTGGTTCTATAAAGTTAGAATTACCATCAATAGCACCTCCATAAGCAACCGTTGCTCCTTGTGCTTTGGCTTCAGTGATCATCTCTCCTACTCTATCTTTATGAGATGCATTTACAATTTGAGTATAATTACTTGTGTTGTTTGCGCTTTCTCCATAAAAAGATTGAATTACTTTTTTAAATTCAGTAACTAATTCTTCTTGTTTACTTTCGTGGACATAAATATAATCTGGGGCAATACAAACTTGACCTGCATTCACAAATTTACCCCAAGCAATTCTTTTTGCTGCGGTTTTTATGGAGGCTGTTTCGTCTATAATTGTTGGAGATTTACCTCCTAATTCTAACGTAACTGACGTTAAATGTTTTGCTGCTGCAGACATTACAACTTTACCAATTGCTGGTGCGCCTGTAAAAAAGATGTGATTAAATGGTAATGATAATAAATCGGTTGATGTCTGTATAGCACCTTCAACCAATGTTACTTCATTTTCTTCAAAAACAGCCGCAATTAATTCTTTCATCACTTTAGAAATGTGAGGTGTCATTTCAGAAGGTTTTATTATAACTGTATTACCAGCTGCAATTGCACTCACTAAAGGTGCAATCGTTAAGTTTACAGGGAAATTCCAAGGTGAAATAATTAAACAAACTCCTTTTGGCTCATACTGTATTGAAGAACTAGCTCCCATAAAAGCGATTGGTGTAGCAACTCGTTGCTTTCTAGTCCACGAATTTAAATGACTTAATGCGTGTTTGATTTCGCTAGTAACAGGATAAATTTCTGTCAAATCTACCTCTGCCTTTGGTTTACCCATATCTTTAGCAAGTGCTTCTTGTATTGCACTCCTAAAAGTAACTTCTACCGCTTTTTTTAACGCTTTTAGCTTTCTTCTTCTTTCTGATATTGGTTGGTTTGCTACTGCAAATTGATTTGCCTTTTGCAAATTAAAAACAGCAGTAATATCTTTTAAACTTAATTGGTCTTTAATAGCTTCCATAATTTATAGTTTACGTAGTTCTTTTTTTAATATTTTACCTGTTGCACTTGTTGGTAATACTTTAATAATTTCGATAACTCTAGGGTATTTATATGCCGCTATGTTATCTTTAGTAAACTGCCTTAATTCCTCTTCAGTGGCTGAAGTGTTTTCTTTTAAAACGACAAACGCTTTTACTTCTTCACCCATTTGCTCGTCTGGAATACCAATTACAGCTACCATAGAAACAGCAGGATGTTTCATCATTACAGTTTCTACTTCTCTTGGGTAAATATTTAAACCTCCACGGATAATCATGTCTTTGGTTCTATCAACAATAAAATAAAAACCATCCTCATCTTTTATGGCAATATCACCAGAATACAACCATCCATTTTGTATGGTTTTTGCAGTAGCTTTTGGGTTATTATAATAGCCCTTCATTACATTGTGACCTTTGTACAACAATTCTCCTTTTTCTCCTTGTGCAACTTCATTTCCTTTATCGTCTACCAATTTTACTTGAACACCCCAAACTGGAGTTCCAACAGAACCTGGTTTTCTACCAATATCTAATTGATTAAAAGTAACGACTGGTGAACCTTCAGACATTCCAAAACCTTCTAAAATTGCGACATCAAATCGTTCTTCAAATTTTTCTAAAACAGCAACGGGCAAAGATGCGCCACCAGAAAGACACATTTTTAAATTCGATTTTATCGTAGAAATATCAAAATCATTCGCATCTAAATAACTATTTAAACCCCAATACATTGTTGGTACTCCTGCAAAAACAGTGACTTTATGTTTCTCTAATGAATCTAAAACAGCGCCAGCATCAAAACGAGGTAATAAAATAGATGTTGCCCCTTTATATAACGCAGCATTCATTAAAACTGTCATCGCAAAAATGTGAAATAAAGGCAATACGATTAACATCGTATCATCTTTACTACAGTTATATAAACCTTCACTTAAAATAGTATTCTGTATCAAATTACTATGTGACAACTCTGCTCCTTTTGGCTGCCCTGTTGTACCAGAAGTATATACAATTACTGCGGTATCTGTTGCTTTGGTTTCAATAGTATCAAAAGAAGTTGCTTTATTAGCCAGTAAACTACCTAACGTTTTTGTGCCTTCAATTGACGAAGGCATTTCTGGTTTTGGCATTATCATAAAAAAATGTTCACATTTTTTTGCTTCAGAAAAACCTGCAAACCCCATTTTACCCATTGGTAACTCTTCTGTACCAATAAAACAAAAATAAGCTTTGGCTTCACTATTTTCTAAATGATATTGAATTTCATCCCCTTTTAATAAAACACTTAAAGGCACTACTGTTGCGCCTGCTTTTAAAATTCCATTATAGATGATCGGAAAATAAGGGAGATTAAAACAGCTTAATGCTACTTTGTCTCCGGGTTTAATCCCTATATCTACTAATCCGTTTGCTACTTGATTTGCAACTGCGTTAATTTGAGAAAAACTCAAACTAGTGTCCATAAATGTAAAAGCAGTTTTGTTTGGATATTTTAATGCACTGTTTTCTAATAAAACGGATAAATTCAACATACGCTATAGTTTTATTTTATTTTTATTTTTTACCACATTCGGTAAATAATTTTCTACTGTATTCGGATTTAATAAAGTTTCTTTTGGAATATAGTTTCTGAAATTTAGTTTAAAAATCCCTTCTTTTGGAATCGGTACCCAATTGTTCTTTTTCCCTTCTGGTTCTTCAGATTGAAGATAAACAGTAAGGCTACCATCTTTGTTATATTGTAAACCATCACTTCTATCACTTACTGCATAATGCAAATCTTCTCTTGGAACTAAATTGTATTCAGGGTCATAAGCAACAATAGACCAAAATGCTTTTGCTTGGTGTAATTGATTTTTATTAAAGGTAATCGTATATGTATTTCCTCCTAATAAAGGATTTCCTTCTTGATCGTAATACGTATGAAAATACAAACATTGATCTGCATCATGTACCACAAAACCTTGCACAGCACCTTCTGCTCTCGCCATAACATCTCCGTCATAAGAACCACCAACTAAGTCTATATTCCAGTTATTTTTAGACCTATACCCTCTTGTTCTTGCTTTCCAAGAAAGAATTTCTTTTGCTTTTGGTATCGCCTCTAATAATCCTTTTTTTATGCTAGGATCTGCATCATTAAAATCTATATTTTCATTTTTATCAATTCCTAATTGCTTCATTAAAAACCAAAAATGTGCTTCGTTTTTTAAATCTGGATATGCTTTTGCATATTTTAACATGCTATTATAAAACGCGATGCCTTTTGGCATTACTTCTTTTTCCAAAATTGGATAACTGTCTTTTCCTTTTCCTAAAAAGGAATGTAAAGACTGTAATTTAAATTGATCTTGAATTGCAACTACTTTCTGAGTATCTCCTTTTTCTGTCGTATTTAATATTCTTAACACAATAAAACCAATGTCTGTTGGCATTTCAATAACCTTAGAAATTGAACTTGGTTTTTTTCCTTTCCAATTCGGTTTTACCAACATGTAATTACCTTGGTAATCTTCTTTATTATTACCGCCTAAATAATAAAAATTCTCTAAATAAGCATCTGTCATTTGAACACTATAATAACGATCTACTTTAGGAACTGTTATCACAATTGGTCCTTTACTAACATCTATAAACGCTGGCGAATATTGTGTGTCTACGTTTGGAGTTACTCCAGATTCTAAATAATGATTGGTAAGTATTCTTAAATGAACTAACTCGTTAACATTTACACCATCGTTTCCGTTTTTAGAAAAAATTGGTTTGTTTGCTTTTACTGCCTTGGCCACCATAGTAGAAAATCTATTTCTAATTAGCATTTCTCTTACAATAGGGATACTATAAATGTAGGCTTGTGTACCAATATTTTGTCCTAATTGTCTTTTTGCTTCATCATCTAACGCTTTAACTTCTTCTACAGAGGTTGCATTTAGAGTTGATGTTTTTTTAACTTTAGCATTAGGCACTGCATCCTCTTTTACAGACTCACCTGCTTGTTTACATTGATAACCGAATACTATTAATATAAGTAACGCACTAATTTTAATTATTTTTTTCATTTAGGACTGTATGAATTATGATGTTACTCTTCTTTATTTGGAACTTTACTCATCGCATATTCTGAAATTGCTGTAATCGATAATGATGGGTTTACACCCGGATTTGCGGAGATCATAGAACCATCACAAACCATCATGTTTTTATATCCAAAGACATTACATTCTTTATCTATAACGCCAACTGAGTCATCTTCTCCCATAACTGCACCTCCTAAGATATGTGCTGTTGTTGGACTTCCTAATAACACATCCGTAAAATTAGCATACGGAATTGCTTTTACCATTTTACCGAATTTTTTCCCTAAAGCAAGCGCTTCAGGAATAAATGCATTTGGTTTTTCACCACCTTCAGTAACCGTTTTCATTCTTGTAAATGAACCTCTTTTAATACGTAACGTGCTGTCTAATGTTTGCATAAATAACAAAACAGTAGTTCTCTTAGCATAGTTTTTTGCAAAGAGTGTTTTCAAAAAACGTAAAGGTTGTTTTAATATAATTCCAAACATTCCTAAAAGTCTAAATAACACAAACTTATTATGAATCGTCGGTATCGTTAGTGCTCTAAAAAAACTTGAGCCTTCACCATAACGAACAGGTTCTAAATGACTATTTTCATCAGTATGTAAAACAGAACCAATTGCAATTCCTTTAGAAAAATCTTTATGATTTTTTTCAGTAGAAGTCAACACCAATAATGATTCGTTATTAGTTCTAATATTACACCCAACTTTATCAGAAAGACGCGGTAAACTTTTATCTTTTAATTCTAATAATAACGGAACAGTTCCCATAACTCCTCCTGAAAAAATAATTCCTTTTGTCGTTATTTTTCCTTTTGATTTCTTTCCTAATTTTGATTTATATTCAACTGTATAACCATCACTTCCATCCTCTTTATTTATTGGCAATACGTTTATAACTTCTTTTTCTGCAATAATTTTAGCGCCTAATTGTTGCGCTAGGTATAAATAATTTTTGTCTAATGTGTTTTTCGAATTGTATCTACAACCTGTCATACAAGCTCCACAATGAACACATCCTGTTCTATCCGGTCCTTTTCCATCAAAATATGGATCTTTTACCGTTTTTCCAGCTTCACCAAAATATACGGCTACTTTTGCAGCTTCAAAATGGTCTTCTTTCCCAATATTTTTCGCTAATTGTTTTATCGCTAAATCTGCAACATCTAATTTAGGGTTTGTTACAGCACCCAACATTTTATAAGCTGTTTGATAAAATGGAGCTAAAATATTTTTCCAATTATGAAGTTCCGACCAACTACCTGATTTAAAAAACTCATCTTTAGGAACTGGCAATGTGTTTGCATAGGTTAATGAACCTCCACCAACTCCAACTCCTGAAAGTACTGAAACGTGATTTAAAAAAGTCATCTTAAAAAAACCTTGAAAACCTACCTGAGGAAGCCACAACCACTTTTTTAAGTTCCAATTGGTTTTAGGGAAATCTTCTGCTTTAAACCATTTTCCTTTTTCTATAACTAAAACTTTATAGCCTTTTTCAGAGAGGCGCAATGCACTTACAGAGCCGCCAAATCCACTACCAATAATTACGTAATCAAATTCTAAATTTTTCATTGAGGAAAATGGATAAAAAAAAGAGGAATAATTTTTCAACTACTCCTCTTATACAAATAATTAAATTAAATAGTTAACAAATAATTAATCGAAATGTAAAGTTAATTGACCTAAAATAGTTCTTCCTATAAATGGAGCATTTGCTATTGGTCTGTATTTAGAATCAAAAAGATTACCACTAGTTAATTTAAAATTAATGTTTTCATCAAATTTATAACCTAAACTTAAATCTACTAATGTAGAAGCCTCTGTTGTACCTGACCAAGCACCACCGTTTTCAGATTGAAACTCTCCTCTATAACGAACTGCTGCATTTGCATTGAAACCTAATTCTGGACTATAGTTTAAACCTAATTTGGCTCTAAGTTCTGGTACATTTAAAGAAAAAGGTATTTTTTGAGTTGATCCTACTATTGCTACTTCATCCCAATGTGCGTTACTTAACCAAGAAACACTACCATTTACTGTTACAGCATCTGACGCGTAATAATCTAAACCGAAATCTACACCTACATAATCTACACTCTCAATATTAAAATATGTAATATCTAAAGCATTTCCTGGTGATTGATCTGCAGACATAAAACCTAAAGGGTTTGGCGCTCCAGTATCAGCGTTTAATGTTACACCGTTAATTCCTCCTGCAAAAGTTTGTGCTACAGTAGCACCTGAAGGTAAAACGTAACCTGCAAATCCTGGGTTTACAGCTGTAATTGCTGCTGCTAAATCAGCTCCTGCAGTTGCATAACCATAAAATTTTGAAGATAAGATAGTCGATGATATATTATTATTTCTTTGATTATAATATGCATCTAATGTAACTTTCAACTTGTTCGTTGGACGACCTGAATAACCAATTTCAAATTGATTAGACGTTGATGGCACTAATGGACCTCTTTCTAATGGCGTTCCAAAAACTGTTGCAGATGTTGTACCTGTTATTTGTGTTCCAATTGCATTAATAGTTCCTGCTAATGGACTTCCTGCAAAATTTGCAGCGACCATATTATATAATGCTCTTAAAGGAAAATCTGTACTTGCTACTGCAGATTGAGTTATAAAACTATATGCGTTTCCATTACTATACGTAAATGGATCTGCACCACCTGTTAACCAAATTGCAGAACCAGCTGGCCCTTGACCAATTGGCAAATCTGTATATAAATTAAGACCAAGCGGCGCACCAGTTGACTGATTAAAAGTAGCTCTAAACGTATGGTTATCGCTTGCTTTATAAACAGCTGCAACTCTTGGTGAAAAAGAAATATGATCTAAAGCTGCAAATCTATCTACTCTTGCTGCTGCTGTTATATCTAACTTATCTGTCGCTTTATATTTACCTTGTGCATATGCCCCAACGATAGAATAATCGTCTTCATCTTCGTATTTACCATTAATGGTTCCTTTTGATGCTGTATCAAAAGTTTTATAATCTGAACCAACAATAAGGTTTAAATCATCAGAAACATCCCAGTTATATTGTACTTGACCTTCTAA
>Ga0138261_1281616_pt1 | contig 12083 bp, 1 predicted proteins | sample RNAA_720151113_FD_105266 | JGI IMG/M metagenome (GOLD analysis project Ga0138261, IMG submission 105266) | Metatranscriptomics of polar marine prokaryotic and eukaryotic communities from Palmer Station, Antarctica after 72hr light incubation -... | ecosystem: Environmental > Aquatic > Marine >...
CGGTGAGGTGCCTTGTTGGGCATGGGGCACGAGGTACGCGGCGAGTGGTCATGACTGCAGGGGAGCGAGGAGAAAGCGTGACCCAGGCCTGGTCGGTAGAGATCGGATCGCTGAGCGTGATGCGTCGAAGAAACTGCGCTGCCACGGGCTCTGCGAGCATTACTATTATTGGTGCCAGTTTCTCGCTCGTAAGTTTTTCCGTACATCTTGCTATTCATTCATCTCGTACAGAAGCCTCTCTGTGGAGATCCGATTCTTCCATTCAAGGATTAATTTCGAGAGCACGGTTTGGCACGTCTAAGATCTCTATAACTGTTGGGGATAGAGTTGGCTCTGTCACTTCTGCCTGGTCTGCCGACTTGCCCTCAATTAGCTTGACCCTGAGAAGCAACCGTGCTGGCACGGGAGCTGCAAGTATTACTGTTCATGGAGCTTCGTTTTCAATGCATTCAGTCACATCAGGCGGTGCATGCGGATTCACCCAATATGAAAGCACCAATTGGGTATCGGATTCAAGCATAGTGATACAGGTACCGTCAGGCTTCAAAATCTCACGCCGGTTGACGATTACAGCACTTGCTCAGCCCGGTTCAGCATCCTTTTCTATTACGTATGATGTCCCCAAAATTTCTTCGTGTGCTTTGTCGAATCTTGCCATCCACCCTGTACGAGATTTCAGTATCAGTGGAGATGGCTTTGCCGTTAAAGCCACGACCTTATTTGCGCGAACGGGTCACAGTGATGCCGAAAAGAGTGTATGGTTTTCGCAAACTGCACTGATCTGTAGGATCAGCGCCTCTCTTCGAGGCAGTCAAATGGTCGCCTTGACCACTGGGGCACAACCTGGTACACTGACTTCCATTTCATCTTTTGATGCTCCTGCACTGAGCAGTGCACAAAAATCGAATTCACCCACAACTGGATCTGTTTCAATGTCAATTTATGGGGGTGTTTTCGGCATCACAACATTCTCGCCCATTTTTCGAATGGGACACACATCGGCTGAAAATACTCGCTGGGTGTCGAGCACCACAGTTCGTGCGATAGCGGTGTCTGGTAGCTGGGCAAGCATTCACGTTGCCATCTCGGTTGGGGAACAAGCAAATAGCTTGAGTCGGTCGTTGTCGTACCATCTGCCGACCCTAGTTGTCTCTGCTCCAGGTAATAAGGCCACCACTGGATCCAGAAGCATCACAATGTCTGGTGCAGGATTCGGGATTCTTGGAATGACAGCATTAACAAAAAGCGGGCTAACGTCGTCTGAAAATACAGAGTGGGTCTCGGACACATCTATTACTCAACGTCTCGCAGCAGGTGTTTCGAGCTCTTTGTTAAATGTCATTACGGCAGGAATGTCTGTAGGAAGCGCGACATCTGCTCACTCATTCGATGTACCAATTCTGACCTTGCAACAGCCCGCAGGTCAGGTTGATATAAATGTTGTTTTTGGAGGTGAGGGTTACGTTCCGGGTACCATGCTCCTAAACTCGCAGCGTGGAGGATATGGGTTTGAAGCAGCATTCTCTGTAGCTGGCGGTTCGATCGACGAAGTTCATATTGTTCAGTCTGGATCTGACTTTACCGAGGATCCAGATCTTGGGATTTCCTATAAAGGGACCAATACTTCTCAAGAAAATACCATTACAGATGCCATTGTCGAATCATCGGGTAGAGACTATATAGCAGGTGACTTGATGGCAACAAGCATATCAGGCGGTGGATTCAAGGCCAATTTTTCAGTGCAATCGGGCGCGGTAGATGTTATTTCCATCCTGCAGCATGGCCAACTTTACAAAGATACACCGATCTTGAGTTTAGTGTATTCTGGCACCTCGCAAGAAATGTCGAATTCAATCCGAGCCATACGAACAATAAGCTCGGGACACAATTACATCGACGGGACTCTTTTAGCTATTGGCTTGGGCCAAAGCTTTGCTGGAACCTACGAAACAACCCCGTCGGGGGCAATTAACTCGACCAGTGTATCACATCATGGAAGTGGAATTATATCAGATCCAACTATCGAGCCGTTTTATACCGGTACCACAACGCCTATGACAAACTCGATCACGTCGCTTGTTATTGGCTCGCCCGGTTCTGGTTATATTTCTGGAGCTTTCAAGGCCGTGAATGCTAGTGGGACAGGTTTTGAGGGTACGTTCACTGTGGATAGAGATGGAAAGATCATTACTACCCACATTTCGAACCATGGTCGTGCTTTTGATTCCAGGCCTGATCTGTTGATTTTGTATCCAGGTTCTACAGAAAAAATATCTGGAAGTATAACGGGGGTTAAGATCTTGCATCAAGGAATGAATTTCGATTCCCATCCAGGAAAGGCTCTGCTCACAGGGAATTCAGGCGCTGGGTTTGAAGCGAACGTCTACACGGTCAATGGAAAAATATCGGAAATTGATGTCCTGAATCATGGTGCTGATTACAACTCAGATCCAGCGTTGCAAGACATCAAAGTTTACTACGGGTATCCGAGTAGTTGCGGGGCTCAAGTTCAGAGTTCAACGTGCCTCCAGGAGTCTTCGATTACGCACGTTGAGGTAATGCGGTACGGGAATGGCCATTATGCCTCGGGTCCTGTAAGTGTTATCTGCACTGCTCCTTGTGTAGGAATAGGCTTTGCTGCTGAATGCCGTGATCTGCCTGTGCCGCCCTCGACAGTGGGAGATGGCATTATAGATCAGGTGCTCGTATTGAATCACGGAACTGGATATGATGCTCAATATCCTCCCACACTAGCATGCCCAAGCGACTCATCTGCAGAAGGTGGCTTGGGACAACTTTTTGTCCCCAAAGTTGCGGTCGGTGTGCAGTTGCAAGCTGTACGGGCTCATGGAGCTTTGGTGTCGGCCAACCGAGCGTCTGGAGCATCTCTCGCGCCTGTTCGACCAAATGGGGCTGTCGTGAAGGCGCAGCGTGCATTTGGTGCAACGTTTAATGTACTTCGGAATCAAGCCACCGGAATCGTTTCTGCTATCACAACAGTAACGGGAGGATCAGGATACCTGAATGGTGATATCAGACCTCTGCATAGAATAGACTCGCAACTTTCGGCAAATTTCACGATGAAGAGAGGCGTCATTAATGATGTCATCATCTCCAATTATGGTAGCAACTACTCTGTCGTGCGTGATGGTTGTTGTACTCCGGTGGACCCCTTGGTCAAGCTGCACTATCATGACGGTAACGGTCTGCAGGAGAATTCTGTAACATCAGTTGACGTGTTGGCTTCTGGGAGTGGGTATACAGCGGGTGATGTTGTAGTAGCCTGCTTGGCCCCATGCACTGGGACAGGGTTCCGTGCCAATTACTCAGTAGGCTTATCTGGAGAAATCACGAAAGTTACCATTCTGGATCACGGCATCGGGTACACAGCTATGCATCTACCCTTGTTGCAGGGAGGTTTGGGTTCAAATGCAGTCTTGCGTCCACTCGTGGCAACAGGCGCCATTGTTCTACCTCACCAGCGCATTAATGCTGTTAATCGGCCACCAAAGGACGAATCGAGGGTCCTTATCATGGGGCAGAACTTCGGCATCCATGAATATTCGATTAAGGCAGTGGTTCAAACTGCCTGTGAGTCGACGATGTGGGTATCGGATACGTTTATAGTTGCTAAGACGGCCTCGGGCGTTCAGAAAACAAGATCTATTGCGCTCAGTATGGGAGAGCGCGTTGGGGGTACATTCTCTGAATCGTTTTCTTTTGACGGTGTTTCTGTGAGGGCAATATTTGTGAATGTACCAGCAACTGGTTCAATCTTTTTTACTATACGGGGCAGGAACTATGGTATGAAACCGTACACGTCTGCTGCGCGCATCGATGGAACCAATTGCCGTAGAACGGATTGGATGTCTGATAGCAGTATTTTGTGTCAGGCACCCACGGGCATACAAGGGACTAGGCCAATGACTGTCAGTGTTTCTCAAGTGGGTACAATGACCGAGACACTGTCGTTTGATGTGCCACAGGTGTCGACCTTTTCTGGAGGAGCAAATGCTCCTGCAACCGGCTCAAAAATCATAACCTTGGTTGGTCAAGACTTTGGCCACACTGAATTTTCATCAGATGATCGAGAAGGCTTCACGTCCTCTGAAAATACGCTATGGCAATCTGACTCCTCCTTGTCGTCCATCGTTGCTGCTGGTGCTTTTTCTGCACTTCCTACTTCTGTGACGATCGGTATCCGTCTCAACACTTTAACGACAGTGTTTTCGTATGACCTCGTCACTCCGAAATCGGTGCTGGACGCAAAATCAAATGGTCCTGTTACAGGTGCAGTTAGCCTCACAGTTATTGGGCTGAACTTCGCGCATTTTGATTATACAGGCAGACTTAGGTTAGGGCACACCGCATGTCAAACGACGGTGTGGGTTGCTGAGTCGACACTCACCTGCATGGAATCATCTGGCCTTTGGAATACTCAACATTTTATTCTGAGTCTTGGAAGATTACATTCGACTTTCAGTAAGAGTTTCACTTATGATCGTCCATCTTTGTCGGCTGTTGCCCTAGTCAATCAGTTGACTCAGACTGCTCGCACTTTGACTGTGTTTGGTTCGGGCTTTTCTGAGAGGTCCTTTTCCGGAGGTCTGCGGGTTGGGCACACTGCAACTGAATCTACCAAATGGATTTCAGAGACGAATATACTCAGTCTCATCAGTGCAGGTGTTAAGGGCTCGTTGCAGGTTGTTTTTACTAGTGCTGTTGCATCCTCAGGAACGAAAACACAGGCTATTTCCTACAACGCGCCAATCGTGTCGTCTGTCAGCCCGTCCAATACTCGAGCAATGGGCATGATGTCAATCACCATCTTTGGTTCAAAGTTCGGCGAGGTTGATTTTACGCCAGCGGCAAGAGTTGCTGGCTTCGGAACTACGTCAGAACATCATGCTACTCATCTTGGGGGCGGTACAGGTTGCGAGGCAACGGTCTGGAAATCCTCCACATCTGCCGTGTGTAAGACACCTCGTGGATTACTTTTCCCCAAGCCCTTGGCAATCACTGTAGGACTCAGTATTTCCACCACAACTCGTCTCTTTACGTTTGATTCGCCGCGGGCTGTCGCCATATTGTATCCCAATGGGCCCCTTTTTGGCGGAGTGATTAGTACAATTTTAGGAGAGAATTTCGGATGGCTGGACTTGTCGCCTCAAACACGAATCGGGGGCACTTCGTGTGAAAGTTCTCAGTGGCTATCAGACTCTTCCGTGCACTGCAAAGTCATCCCTGGATATGGGCTGGCAATTGACATGGCATTGACAGTGGAAGCTATGTTGTCGACTATCTTCGGCGGATTTAGCTATGATCAAGCTACAATTCAGTCAACACAACACCAGAATGTGCCATCAACTGGAGCAGTGTCTGTTTCTATATTTGGATTCAACTTCGGTGTGAGCACTTGGTACGTGACTCCTGTGGCACGCATGGGTATGTCGGCATGCGAGAATTCATTGTGGCTAGCGGATTCGTCCATATTGTGCAGTGTTGCTGCTGGTGCTACCGGCGATATGCTGTTTACCATCACTATTGAACGACGTTCTGCAAGCACAACCACCTTGCTTTTGAGCTATGATGCGCCGGCACCACAACAGTTGATATTGGCAAACGTGGGTCGTCAAACTCAGTTTAGCATCCTCCTTGGAAGCAATTTTGGTGTTTATGACACCAGTGGTCATTTGCGCGTTGGTATAAGTAATGCAGAGACAACTTTGTGGGGGTCCGAGACTTCAGTTGCCCTTCGCGCCAGCACAGGGTGCAGTGCCTCACAGCTGGTGGTAATGACGTCAAGCAACCGAATGGGAAGCTCAACACAAATTTTATCGTATGATAATCCTTCGATCAGCTCAGCCCATCCAACCAACACGAGAGCATTAGGCCACACCCAGGTTTCAATTTTCGGAGGCATGTTTGGCCAGGTTGATTTTACGCCAGCGGCAAGAGTCGCTGGCTTCGGAACTACGTCAGAACATCATGCTACTCATCTTGGGGGCGGTACAGGTTGCGAGGCAACGGTCTGGAAATCCTCCACATCTGCCGTGTGTAAGACGCCTCGTGGATTACTTTTCCCCAAGCCCTTGGCAATCACTGTAGGACTCAGTATTTCCACCACAACTCGTCTCTTTACGTTTGATTCGCCGCGGGCTGTCGCCATATTGTATCCTAATCGGCCAAGCTTTGGAGGCATGATTAGTACAATTTTAGGAGAGAATTTCGGATGGCTGGACTTGTCGCCTCAAACACGAATCGGGGGCACTTCGTGTGAAAGTTCTCAGTGGCTATCAGACTCGTCAGTCTTGTCAATGGTACCAAATGGTTTCAATGTCGAAATTACGGCTACCGTAACGCTTGATCGGAAGGTGGCATCGGTCTGGAGATCTTTCACCTATGACCAGCCTTTGATTAGCGCTGTTATGCCAAGTAATCTTCCAACACTTGGGGCACAGTCTATTCTCATGAATACAACATCGTTGCTGATTACAATTGGTCAAAACTTTGGAGCGCGAGGAAGTTCTCCACTGTTGAGAGTCGAGGGAACAGAATGCGAGTCAACGATCTGGCTGTCGGTCTCGTCCATTACAAGTAAAATTTCTTCGGGTGTTGCAAGTTACAGTTTTGGTCACGTTCCTAGCTTGAGCTTAACGTGTGCCCACAGAATCAGTACTGTGAGTTCACTGTTTACTTACAATCGCCCACGGGTTACCCGATTGAGCCGGTCAAATGCGCCGGCAAGTGGTGGTGTGCAGGTAGTCATGAGTGGTATAAATTTCGGGAAATCCGACTACACACCCATTGCATACGTAGATTACCACTCTTGTGCTGCCACAACTTGGGCAAGCGATTCCTCTTTGATCTGTAAGCTTCCAGAGGGGTACGGCAGTGGGAAGGGAGTTGCTGTTCAAGTTGGAAATGACTTTGGAAGTCCATTCTACGATGATTTCACGTTTGCATTCGATGAGCAAAACGTTTTGATGTCGTATGGAATTCCCAATCCAAGTCATGAGTCTCTTCTTGTATGGCTAAACGCAGGTAATTTCGTACTTGAAAACGGAGGGTCGGTAACATCCTGGCCAGACAACTCGCAGCACAGTACGTCAATTGCTGCAACAAATGCGCCGAAATGGTACGATCGTATTTTGAATGATCAACCTGTAGTGCGATTCAATGCGTCGCTGATGCAATCTCTCACGCTGACATCAGACCGATCGAGTGTGCTAGCCCAGGTCTTTGGAGGGGGTAATGTTTTGTCGAAAACATACACTGCCTTTGTAGTCCTTCGATTCACAGGAGCTGGTGACGGAAGACAGTTTTCGATCTTCTCTGCTAGCAATGGTGCTTCGCAAGATGATTACTTCAATTTCGCTGTGAATGGCATGGATTCCTTTGCAGAATACCGGATACAGACTGTCATCAATGCGAATGCAGTATTTGCTGCTGATCGCAAAATGACAGCTGATGAATCGTTTGCCATCTTGGCACTGGTCCACGATGGTTTTGCTGTGTACCTCTACAAAGACGGGACCGTAAATCCAATGATCCAGCAACATGATCTTGAATCTGCGGAAGGTACGCCTCCGTACGTTCGGCCGGTCAGAAACGATGAGATAGATGGCACAATTGGAGTAATAGACTCTGTGCGTGTTGGCGCTATTCAATTGAGATCGAATGTGTCACAGTTCTTCCAAGGAGATATTGCTGAAGTTTTAGTTTATGACACCAATTTAGCGACAGTAGATATTGATCGGATGGGCTCATACTTGTCTCGCAAGTACACGCTCTTGTGGCAGGTGACAACTGGACCCAAGGTCACAGCTATTTCCCCATGTAATGGTCCTGCTAAGGGTGGTACGCTTGTAACTATTTTCGGCAGTCAATTTAGTGATGAATCTAGTCGTATCCGGGCACAGGTAAAAGGAACCAATTGCACGGACATAGTACTTTTGAGCCTATCATCTTTCAAGATGATTATGCCCCCAGGAGTTGGCATGGTAGACGTGAAAATCACTGCTGATGAGGTCTCAAAAATAGTTCATAGTCTGTTCCAATTTGATCATCCAGTTGTGACAGCACTTAAACCATCGACTGCTCCTTCAATTGGAGGCTTGGTCGTGACAGTCCTTGGCGAGAATTTTGGTTCTCGCGATGATTATTCAGAAGCCAGGGTGTCTGCACAAGATGGTGACGTCGGATGCATCCTTACGTCCTTCGTTTCGGATTCGTCAATCGAATGCATAACGCCAAGAAAGTTCATAAGTGACGGAAATATCGTTGTAAGCGTTGGGCAGCAGCTATCTGTTAAGAGCAAAGAGTCTGCCATTAGGTTTGTTGACATTCCATCGTATTTCAGGTGTAATCTCGGCGCTGAATGTGCAGACTGTTGCCAGAGTCGATGTGAACTAGAGGAGATGCGAAAGGATCAGGCTACCGGTAGAACACATGTTGAGTGCAGAAAGATTTGTGTCGAGTATTGTGGAAATTCGCTGAGAAAGGCTGTTGCACCGACATTGTTGCGGGTTGGACCCACTACACCTACTGGATCTACCATTCCCCTTGTTTGGGAAGCACCCTTAGATTCGGGAGGTGCGCGGGTTATAAGCTACGCCATTTCTTACACAATCAAGGGGGAAGTCGAAAGGGTGGTGGAGACAACAAACGAAGAAACACAATACCTTATTTCTGGTTTGATGGCCGAGACAGATGTAAATGGTATCAAAGTACAAGCGATCACCAAATTCGGATACGGTGCTGCTTCTGATTCCCTAGAGACTTTTACTTCGAAGATATCGACACCATCTCAAGCCCGTAGCTTTGCAATTTCTGGGGTCGGCCGCACTAGTTTGTTGCTGACATGGGAATTGCCAGAGGACAGAGGAGGCGAATTGGCGGTTAGAATGCAGCTTGAATATTTCGTTAGCGGTTCATCATTCGAGATCAACTTGGGCCAAGATGTCACTTCATATCACATTACGGGACTGAGTGGAAGCACACTGGTGTCAGGCATCTTGCTTACAGGCCAGAACTCGGCAGGTGCGGGACTCTCAAGTGGTCCCCTTGAATCGCAATCTCTCTCTTCTAATGCACCGAGTATTTCGTCTGTAGCCGATACCAAAACATTGGTGGGGGAGTCAACAGCTCCCCAGTCTTTTTATGTGAGTGATGAAGAGACGGAAGTTTCGCAACTACGTATTAGGGCACAATCTTCCAATGAACATTTGGTGCCAGCAAGTGGAATAGCCATAGGAGGCGTTTCTAGGCATAGGTTTGTAATTGTCACACCTGTGCCTGGCACAGTGGGCGCAGCACAAATCACCATCACGGTTCAAGACTCCGATTCGTTGACTGCCCAGATGGCATTTTTGGTCACTGTTGAGTCAGCCTGGCAGCTCATGTGGCCCACAAGCGGACTTGCAAGCGGAGGGGCCCAGATTACCATCTCTGGTGGCGGCTTCGTGCATGACGATGAGCGTCAGTACAATTGTGTGTTTACTGGTGCGAGTGAAATTGAGTCGACAAACACTGTGGCTAGTGTCGAGTCCTCCTCAAAACTTGTGTGCATTGCACCTGTGTGGTTGTATCCTGGTCAGGTAACAGAATTCTCTCTCACAAAGGGAGGCCAAATTGTGATTGCTAGTGCAGTGGGCGAAAAGGGACTGGACCAATTCTACTTTGTCTTTACCGAAGCCTGGTCGGCCATGTCCCCGAAGGAAGCCTTGGCAATCGGGGGAACCATGGTGACGCTTTCAGGGGCTGGATTTGACGTTTTCTCGACCAAATACACGTGCCTCTTGGCCTACGGCGATATTTTAATGGCAAGTACCAGTTCCAAACCTACGGATTCGCTCACACTCGTATTCATACTCCCGGCCTGGGGTTTGCAGCATGCTGCCAATAGCGTTACAGTGTATCTCAGAAACGATGGTGTTCTTGTGCCACGAGTTTTGCCTAGTTTGCAGACCATTCAGTTTTCGGAGAGTTGGGCAGGAGTTTCATATCTTGCCAATCAGCTCAAAACTACAGTCAGTTCAGAGGGTGGCAGCACCATCACGGTCCATGGCAATGGATTCGATACAAGCAAGACCATTCAGTACCAGTGCTTCTTTACAGAGCAATGCTGCCAGCGCCCACCATGCGCGCCATCTGACTGTATTTCGTTGCCTTCGCTCGGTGTATATGCACATTCATCTACCCGAATTGAGTGCGAGTTCCCTGCATGGGGAACCTTATACCCGTACAGCGGGGCATACGTGCAGCAATCTGTATACACAACGCTTACACTGACAAACACGCATCGGCAACAAGAGGTACTATTCACTGGCCACAACGGCTTTGAATATGAGTTCCAAGAATTGTTCAAAAATGTCTTTCCGAAAACAATGCCCATCACTGGTGGATCCATCACGATATTCGGCAGTGGGTTCGACTCTGATTGCGAGAAGTCAGGCCGGGGATGCTATCTCTGTGTCTTCAGCGCGTCTGAGTCTACGACCTTGTATGGTGCAGGCAAGCCCTGTGCAGACAGCTCGTGCAAGGGTGCATTGTCTGTCCCGACATCTACAAAGGAAGTTACCTGTGCCTTCCCTAATTGGGGAGCTTCGAATTCTGCAGGTCAAATTATGGTGACTCTAGTGCATGAGTCAGGCCATCTTGTAAGCCATGTGTCGGAAACCTCAAGCGGTGGCAACGTTGCCGACAAGTTTCTGCTCACTGAAGAGAGTTGGATCTCTTTCCAGCCCAGGGCTGCATACTTGATCAGCACTACTGAAATTACTGTAGTTGGGGCAGGCTTTGAGACGTTTTCGCAGTATTCATGTGCTGTCAGGTCTGTTCCCGTCTTTTCAAGGGATTGCATCTCGGCGTCGGACTGCACAGACGTGTCAGAGGAAGCTTGTGCCACGAGTGTCAACTGTATCAACTCGAAATGCATTCAAGAAGTATCGCACGCCGTTAAGCAAACAGCTCAGAGTCTCTTCACCATCGTGTGCAGCATCAATGCAACACAGTGGGGCTCGTGCTTCCCAGCGGCCACCACGCAGGTGGTAGTACGACGACTGCAGGGCTTGACTGAGATTCCTGTCACTTTCGACGGAGCTGCAGATGCGGACAAATTGGTATATGCAGAGAGCTGGGTCTCAATATCGCCCACTGCAGGAGACAAATTTGGATTCACTGACACAATTATCGAGGGCATGGGCTTCGACGTAAAAGAACGCTACACTGTAAAATTCGCCTATCAGCTCACGTCGTTGAGTGCGGAGCCTGTGTTCCCAGCAAGTCCATCACGGATAATCTTCAAAGCACCCAATTGGGCGTCACGGAGCGGGCTGGGTGGACGAGGCGCGTTGACTACCGTCACTTTGCTGCACGGCAAAGTAGTGGTCTTCTCTCAAACTGTCCACACCTATGAATTTCTCGAGAGCTAAACCTATGCAGACTGCTTGTCAGTGTAGCCGATCAAGGTGTCTAGATTAAGGTTGAGGAGCGGGTGCTCGTAGATTTATTAGGAGTTTTACTCAGGCGGGCTGAAAGAATTCAAGAAGGAAAAAACAAAGGAGGTGGGGTATGTTTTATTTACCCAACTGGAGTAAGAGGTCCAACATGTTTGTACATAGGAGGAGAGGGTTTAAGGTTTAGGATTTAGGGCTCGCAAATGTGGTCCTCTCAATGGAAGGTCACCGTGATTAATTAAAGGATGCATAATTCAAGTATATATAATAAAATAATGGTAAAAAAATGTATGTTGTCGTCGAGGTTCGAACCGAGAATTCTGGCCCGTTTTCAAAGCAAACGTCGAACTCCCTGACCTGGAGGTCCACTGTATGTGTGTTTGTGTGTGCCATTTTACGTGCATGTTTGTGCTTTAGGCAACTCCCAGCGATAGAGCGCCCACGAACAAGATCTGCTGCCGTGCGCTACTGGTATGAGAGCGCCTACGAACGAGATCTTGTCACGAATGAGGAAGTTCGAGAAGTGCACTCATGTATACTCACGCGCACACATACACTCACAAACACATGCACCACCCCTACCTCCCTTCTTTTCCATCTCTCCTCGAAAAACGTCCCTTCCAC
>Ga0138261_1023229_pt1 | contig 11849 bp, 18 predicted proteins | sample RNAA_720151113_FD_105266 | JGI IMG/M metagenome (GOLD analysis project Ga0138261, IMG submission 105266) | Metatranscriptomics of polar marine prokaryotic and eukaryotic communities from Palmer Station, Antarctica after 72hr light incubation -... | ecosystem: Environmental > Aquatic > Marine >...
ACTTCCGTTCATCAACCAATTCTCGAAGAAGGCCACCCTCTGAATAAAGTCAGTAAACCAAGAACCAAGAGGCTTAAGTGATGGATATCCAACTTTAGCCCAGTTATCAGGAACTTGATTATTCAATAACTTAAGATACATAGAATCTAGCTCTTCTGACATGACAATGAAACCATTGGTGGCTTGATCAATATCTGCCAGAGATTGTCTCATTTTCCTCAGAAGACGGTTGAATTTGGTGATTTCTTGTACCAGCACAGTCGACAAGGAAGGAATCAAGCCTTATTCGTTGACCTTGAAGAGTTCTTTAAAGCCTTCTTTTTGTTCCAGAATACCTGGAAGAATGGCCAGGAGCTCTCGTGACTTTTCTAAGACAATTTCATCTGGTGAAAGTCCTCCAACGGCTGATACAAGTCTGGGTTGGATGCTTAAGATGGTTTCAATGACTTTGTTGGATTCAATATCTTGATATTTGATGTTTGCATTTCCATGGAGACCATAAATCTCTGGTGGGTCATTCAGAGGTAAGCTTTCAATATAGTCTCTATAATGTTGCAAGTTACCATCAGGTGGGCATTAGTATTAACCTGAGCCGGAGAATTTATATCCATCTTTGAGCGCCTCGACGCAGCAGTACTTGGAGAGAGCGGTCATGAGCAACACTCTGTCATTGTCGTCGGTGACTCTGCCACCATAGTTGATGTGACCAGTTACGAAAATCAATGCTTCCCATGGCACTTCGTCTTGCTCCAGGAACAGTCTGAGCATCGTGAAGGTCGTCTCAAGATCGGAATCATTGAAGGCATAGCTCTTATTCCAACCGAGTGGCCCGAACTTTCTTCTTTCTTGAATGACGGCGTGATAGAACGAAAGAGAGAACAGAAGCTTCCTCCAAATTTCAGGTTTGCTTGTCTCTTCCAGGATTTCTTGAGTCACTGAGACGTAGCTTCTCTTGATGTTGGCCTTCATACCTCTTGGTGGTTCGACTGTAAGTTTTGAGGAATTCTATAAGACAGCCACTGGGAATGCTTTGGAAGGCATAGAGGTCAAGAACAATCTGAAATCGGGATTTGTGGTTTCCTTTTGCTCGCCAAATTCGAGAACGATTTTCTCAAGACTGCTCATCCAAGATTCCAGCAGATGGCAATTCTGCAGCATGACCCAGTTTCCATCTTGCATGGCCGTGGTAATCAGCTTCTGCGCTTTTGGACCCTGTCCTTAACCGAGAGAGATTGGGAAGAGTCGATCCATCATATCCATCTACTTGGCAAAGTTGAGTAAAATAGAAGTTGGATCAGCACCCTAGGTCAACACGAAAATCAGAGGGGTACAGATGTCCATGGTCTCATAAATGACGTCCATTGAAGTGGAAGGTGCTAAAACGAAGAACTTGCCGATTTCACCAATGATATATTCAGCGATCGAAATCTGAATCAATTCATTTCTGAAACTCTTAATCAAGAGCAACTTATCGAATTTGGTGAGTTTCTCTTCGAACTCACCTGGGCAGGGAGATGTATAAGGTTGTTCTTGCACTCCCCAAGCTTTCCATTCTTCCCAACTGTCACAAATATGTTGTGAGAGTCCTTCAAATTACCCTGCTGATCGGAGCTCGGCGGAGCAGATTAAGTCCCAAGGAATGGTAGAGAGAATTAGTTTGTCAGGTGAATCGAGCTTGGCTGCAGCTTCTTCTGGACTGAAAACTGTGGGCCCTCTGAGCAGAATGTTCCAAATAGCCTCATCAATTTTCTCAGCATTTCTCAAGATACTGGTGATAATCAAGAAAGAGTAAATGATCTTATCCTTTTCAAAGAGACCTCTGGACACATTGGTGTAGATCATTCTGGTAATTCCATCTATCAAGACATCTAAACGCTCCTCGATTGTGTCTTTTGGTGGAGCCTGACTGATGGCATTGTTAAACAGAGATTTGACGTAGGCCAAGGAGTTCTGGTACATTGGGTCGATGCCTGATAAATCAGCGATGACGAAATAAAGAATACTTCCTCTGATGGCCACATTTGTGTACATATTTCTAGTGTCGTTAATTTCAACCTCAACAATCTTGGCTTGTTCCATTCTTTCGTTGATTTCGGTAGAGGTCTTTTTAGAGTCTTAAAGTACGTTGATAAGGGTATCTTCATCCAGAATTTGCAGGACAGTGGCTTCTGAAAGCAACTTGAGAATATTGTTCTCCAAATCTTTGAGCGTTTGGGCATCAGCGGCCATTTGCAGCACGATACCGTCTCTCTTGGCTTCGATCTCAGGTTTTTCAGCAATGACGACATCTCCAAGCATCTGTTGTTGCAGACCTTCAAATGTGACAGTGAAATTGATCAGAGTAACCTTAATGCAAATTTCAGGAATGTAATGTGGATTTGGCATCTTGGTGGTCATGAAGAATCGGAATTGCTCATCGAAGTCGTGGTTTGCGTCACCGAGTCTGATTTGCATGATTCCAGCTTCGGTTTTATATTGTTGCTTCAGCAGAATTGGATCTAAGGCTGGGTCAACACCTTCTTCAATATCTTCAACCAATAGAGGTTTGCCATTTCTGACACAGGCAATGGTGTCTCTCAAGAAATCTTTATGTCCGAATTTCAATTTGCACAAACTATTATGCTTATTCAGATTTTTGATCCATTTATTGGCTTGTTGTTATGGATCAATACACAAAGGATATCTTTCTGCTTTAGTGGTCAAAATACCGTTTTCGCTGGATACTTTATCATTTGGAAGACCTGCGATATTCCAGTTTCTAATAACGACAGGGTCACCCATAATGGATACCAAGTTGAAGTCTTCATCAGTTGGGATTTCTCTCTCGAGGCAGCCTTCAACCCATTGTTTGACCAAGATGTCTCTGTACTTTCCAGTGAAGGCACCGAAATACGAGATACAAGCACAGGACAAGAAGACGTTACCAACGAGTTTGACGATTTGTCCACCAATGACCTCGACTGTTTCCTTCCAACGGATTCCTTCATCCTTAAGGAGGACGACCAATTTCTCAGCTCTGCCCATTCTGAGATTGGATGTGGTCATGTTGTCCTCCAGTTCTTTCTTTTCGTCTTGCATTTTCTGGCAATTGGCTTCAAGAAGAGCTACAGCATCTTTTACTTTTTATACTTCGTCAAGTTTGATTTGGAGCTCACCTTGAGCTTCTTTCAGGACGGCTGTTACTTCAGCGTGCTTGGCTTTCTTTGGAGCGACCTTTTTAGTGACTGCTTGATACTTTGATGAAGCAGAACTCCAAATACAAAGAGCAGAAGCGGCTAAAGAAACTTTCTTTACAGCAGAGGCCTCAAATTGAGGCTTTGAGATGTAGTTGTCTCTAGCTTTCTTCCAAATCTTTTCTGAAGTCTTTTCTACATTGTAATCCATAAGCATAGACATGAATCCATTTACATCTTACAAAGTTGATTTAACAGTAGCCCAATCAGTCTTTCTACCTAACAAGATCATGACACATTCCATCACAAACTTGACTTACTCTGGTGGCGTAGTAAATGATTTAATCTCGACAATAGAGTTCTTGTCCAAATCTCTTACTGCCTTAGCGGCTGCTTTCAACTCTGGCTCAGCTGCATCAAGATCAGCCTAGGCATCATCGGCAATAGCTTGCGCTTCTGCAGCTTTTTTGTTTACAACTTCAGCTTCAGCAGACACAACTTTCTCTTTGGCGTCGGCAATTTCTTTATCTGCATTTACTTTAACAAGTGCAACTTTCAGTTCTTCGTTCTTTGTAATCAGTACGGGTCTCATTTCTGTAAGTTTGATATTCAGCTCGGCAATTTCTTTGTTTGCTTCTTAAAGCTTTGAAAGACCATTGGCCAGTCTAGATTTATTGTTGTGGAACTCTGTCCTCTTCTACTCCAGTACTTGCAAATATAGGGATATCAAATCCAGATAAGATTTAGGAGTCGTGTAGACTCTTCTTCTCAGAGAATCCCAGAACATAGCGGAGACTTCTTCAACACTAATATGAATTTTCATGCACATTTCAGATAGGCCTGCTTTGATATTCTCCTCGACATCTGGCAATTCCTTCAAAAACTCTTTAGACACGAATAACAGTGCCTCTTCTGGCCATCTTGCGAACCAATCAAGTGTACAACAATTAACCAACGATGGGAACTGTCTGCACCTAACTCTCAATGTATCTCCAACAGGTGACATACAGAGGCAAATATGGAGGAATTCTCTAATTCTAGAAACGAAAAGAGCTGCAATGTTATCAACTGTATCCAAAATCTTTTGTTAAATGCACACTGGTCTAACTCCATTTGTAATTTCTTCTCTATCTTCTGGCTACATCAGATTTGGAATTTCACCGGTGTTCAAAAGATTGTTAAGGTTTTCAATAAAGGACTCTGAAATAATCTATGTATCAGTGATGGTAAATGACAAGCCTTTACCTTCAATACCAGATTCTTTCATGTATTCTTTCATTTTCTCTTTGAAGGAGTTAATATCAAAACCTTTGTTGATTTCGATCATTCTGAATTCCATTTGTCGCATAAAGGTGCACAACTTGATGAGACTCTGCTTTCCAGAGCCACCCACACCAATCAACATGATATGACCTCTGGGTTGCTTCAACACTCTTGCGATTCTAAGGATATGCTCGAGGGCATCATCGAACAGCACGAGGTTCATCTTACTAGAGTTGCTCATATTGTATTCATCGAGACCACCATGGAGGATCTTCAAAAGTTTTATTTTGTCTGTGATGCATTCATAGTATTGAATTGGAGAATCCAATTTCAACAAATCACCAAACATGATTTTGTTTTCGACAAAAATGTCATTTGGGTCGGCGGCCTGTTTGAAGTTTCTTTGCATAAGTTCAATGATGATATCTTTGAACCACTTTCGGTCGTCGTCATTGATAAGTCTATCGTAGAAAACTCTGAAGGTTTCATTTACCCAAAGTTTAGTGAACAGCTCTTCACTTCCAATGCTTACAGGTTTTACCATGCAAAGACCTTGCACAACTTTGGAGACATCTCTGAGATTGAAAAGATAATGGAACTTAGATGGAGTTGGTCTCAAGTCAATTTGGATTCTCACATAGATATCAATTGTTGATTGGATGGCAGCTTCTTACAGGTTCTTGACTTTCTCTTGGAAGCCAGAGGCTAAGAAGTTCTTTAAGATTTGAGAGAAGATTGTGGTCAAAGTTCCAGCAGTTGGTTCTGGCATGCATAGCATGTTGAATCTTCTGCTAAATCTTGGAGTAAGCACAGCTCTACCACCAGATGGTGGTGCTGCACATGCAACCAATGTAGTACCATTGACATCCTTCCAGTTCCATTCTCCTCTCTGATACATACCTTATCTATCTACGAATAATCTAAGAAGCTCAATTGGTGGTTGGGCACCATAGAACTCAACAGCTGGCATATTGATATCATCCACAAAAATAGCAATTTTCTTTCCACTTGGTGGTCCAAAAGCTGTTCTACTAGTTCTTTCAAGTTTTTCTTCAATACTTTTTTGTGTTCTTTCTGAAGTAGTTTGCGCTGACATGTTGATGGCAATTTGCATGAAGTTGTCTTTCTCCTTCATTTGCCCAACTTGTTGGAAATAACTGCTGATTTACCTGTTCCTGAGCCACCTGTGAAGAATACTGGCTTCTCAATTTTGAGAAGGACCTCAAGGCAGTAAGAATATTTGGTAGTGTCAGTGGTTGGCACCATAAGGTCGAAGTAAGACATTTCTTTATCATAAATGAATGAAGCGACTTTAGTGGTCCATGGTTTGAAGATCTTCTCCTTTTTAAGATCATACCAATAATCAAAGACAGTGAAAGCAGGTGGGTATTGAGCAGATTTGAATTGATCCTTGACCACAGCATCAAATCTGTCTTTGCTTTGGAAATCAAGAGATCCACCCATTCCCCAAGCATAAGCCCATGACATAACGCAATCGATTTGCTTTTTCTTTTCTTCATCTGTTCCTTTTAATCCTTCCTTTTCATGTAAAAAGACTTCCATGAAGTTGCAAATTGATGTAACTTATTGCAGCTCTGTGGTAGTAATACCTTCTGCACATTTCTCGGAATAGATGAATTCAAGACCTGGGTCAATAGTGGCGTTAAATTGAACCCAAATGTGTTCTCTAAGAGCTTCGCTTACTTCTTCTTCATCAGTGAAATATGTTTTGAGCCATGTTTTAACATAAGGTCTCCAGCCGAGCTCATATTCTGTCATGTATACCATACCGCATCTGGATACAGTAGCTGGTGAAGCCAAAGATAAATCTTGTACTTCAAAGAGCATTTTCATTTGCGATCTAAGTTTGATTCTCTGACCATTTGCCAGGCACAAAGTCATGTTATCATCAAGTACTGTATTCATGTTTTCAATCCAAAGAGCATCTACTGGTCCATCAAATACAACCCAAGTTCTATCTTCATCAGTTTCTTGAGCAGCAAGTCTCATGACTTTAGAAGCAAGACCATCAGACCATTCCTATGATATCTCATTAACTTCTCCATACATTTCTCCCATGGAAATAGCTTTTGGGTTAAGAACAATCTTCTTGACCAATTAGAAAACTGGGTTTGGATCTCCTCTTTCTCTCATTTGATTGAAAGTGCTTTGAAGTACTTCATAGCACCTAGTTTTTCCTGCTCCAGTTGGACCAACCAACATGACACCAAATCTGACGTTGAAAGTTTCATATAGTTGAATAACTTTGGTGACGAAACCAGAGTCTGGTTACAACTCTGCATCGACAATCATTTCTCTAATGGTTACTTCAAGTTTACCATACTCATTAGGTGTAATTTAGATAGATGGGAACAGATCTTGAATAATGGCTGCGAACAGTGGTAAATCATCAACCAAGAATTTTGGAACGTTTGCATCTCTCATTGCTCTGATAAGTACGGAGTCTTCAATAAGATCTGGGTTGGCTCTTTTGAGGGAACCAGCCATGACCAGCACAGACTTGACAGCTCTCAAACCGAAATCATAATGATCTTATTGAGAAAGTTACTCAGAGGAAAGAGAGTAAAGCTTAACCATCTTTTTGGAAAGAATTTTAGCGTTTGCAAAACCTTCAGCACCAAGCATGATCTCAGCAATAAGACCATAATCAGGGATCATCATTGCCACTGGTCTGAATAAAACTTAAAGATTATCTGGAAGCTCAGTTCTACCGGCATAACCTGGGTTCATTGTAACGTGACATCCAAATTCAACCTTAAGAACAATATCATTATCTTCAAAGTTAAACATTTTCTTCTCTGCAAGTAAAGCAGTTCTAATACTAAGAAGCTATTGAGCGACCACAGAGAGTACTTCAACCTTAATACGATTGAACTCATCAAGGCATGTCCAGCATCCTTATTGGCAGAGACCTGAGAAAAGTCTACCCATCATGAGGTAATCAACTTAATCGGAACAGTTGAACACGATACATTGAATGGCGATAGCTTTAGCTAAATCTTTGGTAGACTCTGTCTTTTCTGTACCAGCTGGTCCTGCTGGATTGGCTCCAAGTTTAATATGAAGAGCATTTGAAATGGTAATCCAGCATCTATCGGTAAGTGGAGTAATAACCAATCTAGTACAGGCACCCATGTACTCGTAACCATAACTCAAAGTAGCTGCTACTTATTTGATAATGCAGGTGTCTGCTTCCTCATCCCAATAGTATCTGAGCTGTTGTACCCATTTGAACTCGCTGGTTGAGGACACATTTTGTCCCTTAAGTTCTTCCACGATATCACGAGCGTGTACATCGACTGTAACCAGAGCAACAATAACCTTTCTGGCAATGTCTGGCAAATCGCCTCTTACACATACGATTAATTCTTCAATTTGTCTTATGTTTTGGGCAAGCCAGTTTTCAAGAGAGAACATATCAGCTGCTTGCTCTTCAATGGCGATCGCAGTGTTTTGACACCATTTGATTTAACAAACAGTAGCGACGATTTGACCTTTATGCTTTTCGACGAATTCAACTCTATTTTTGTTTTTCTTTTCGTCATCATAGTCTGCCACACCTTGTTTAAGTAAGTGGCTAAGCGTAGCAACCATTTCATCTTGGAGTTGCATCAACCATGTTTCAACAGGTCCTCTGGCTTTAAGTGGCTTTTTAAACTCGATCTATTCTTTTTCATTTGAATTCATAGCTTTGATTTCAATTGAGTCTTCAATATCGATACGCACAATGTTATCGAAGCAAGTCTTCAAATGGCCCTGAATGATATCAAGATTGGTTGAGTTGGCCAAAATATCGATGAGCTCATCATCTGATAAGAAATAGAATCTTGGGAAGGAGCCTCTTTTAAGCTCCATATAGTCTTTTAGCCTTTTTTCAACTTCTTCAAGAACGGCATTGTTATTGATAAGAAGATCAAGAGTGCCTGGTTTAGTTTTAGCCCATTAAATACATTTCTTTTGTTTTTCAGCACCTCCAGTTCCTCCCATGAGGTTCTTAAAGAATTTATCAACACCCTCGAATTTCTTGGTCTCTTCCGGAAGAGATTTTTTGATATCTGGTGCTTTGAAAATATTTTCTAAATACATCCATTTCTTCTAACACTCCATCCACTGATCAACCATATCAGAAAGAATCATAATCCATTTCTTCCATTGGTCAGCGTCTTCTCTGAGTGGCTTGACGAATCTTGATCCCAAGATCATGTTGATGTTGGATAAACTTTCGTCTAAAGCATTGTAAACCTCAGTCATATCTTTGAGGATATAGCATTCGCACTTTTCCTCGTACGCGATATCCCACATAGTGTTTCTGTAAAGAGTATCAATTTTAGCGATTTCGTCTCTAAGACTGTGCTCTTGAGTGGCTTGAGTTGAAATAGCGGTAATCTCATCTTTGAATTAGTTGACATCAAGATCAATCAAGGATTTGAGAGTGAACTCTTCCTTATCCATTTCAAAGTCTTTGTTAATGAGAGCTTTGATCTCGGCCCAATGGCCCTCCTGGAGTTTATCATTTCTGAAAGCCTTTACGATTGGCATGGCTTCTTTGAACTGCTCGACTTACTCTTTAAGTTTCATTTGAATTGGGTTAGGGTCAAGAGATTTTTCAAGTCTCATGCAAGTTTTGAAGTAACGTTCGGCTTTCTCAGAGATATGAGCGGCATCGACGTTACTGAATGGAGTCTTGAACCATTTTTCACTCATGGATTGCCAGTCATCGAGTGATTTCCACATAAGGCATCTAAGACCAAGCTCATCTCTGGCACTATCAAGATTTTCAAAAACAGTAGGTTGAGTCTCCAAAACCTCTTACCATTTGTTGTAAGTCATTGATCGAGTTTCCAATTCTTTAAACCTTACTTCAAGTGCTTCCAACACTTTAATCATTTCAAAGAGGTCACTTTTACCGTCTAAGAACTGAGCATGTTGAGCTCTTCAAAAATTTCGGTGATTTCTTTGTCCAGTTTTGGCACCAAGTCGTTCAAGGTTTTCTTGAAAAGTTCTTTGTTACCTTCTTGCGTGGACTCGACGTTCTGAATGAGTTGAGAAAGATTGGAAATAGATGCAAGTGATTCATTAAATGCATCAGTATCTTCTTTCTTAATTTTCATATTGAATTCCTTTAGTTTATTGTAAATTTGTCCAAACATATCCACTCTATCTCTAACGTCTTGGAATCGGTCATTTGTGAACTTATAGAACTCGTCTTGTTGCACGAATTCTTCAACTCCAGAAACTGGCAAATTCAAATTACGGATTTGCTGCTTAAGCCATTATTGAGCATCTGCATTTCTCTCTTTCAATACAACTGGAATAAATGCTTCGATTTCAGCTTTGTACTTATTTGGAGTTGGTTGAATTTTCTATCTAGCGTTATTTGAATCTAGTTAAATAACCAATATCAGCCCTTGAAGGTAATTTTGAGCTGAAATATTCATGGTGATAAATGAATAAATTGATGGTGTTATTGATACCTTCAACTGGATTTCTGAGTTATTCGTCCATAAGGATTTTCAAATCGATTAATTTGTTTCTCCAGTAAATTTCAAGAATTGGTTGGAATCTGGTTAAAAAGAATTTCATTTTGCTGAAAGCATCATTGATGATCTCTTGGACCATTTCTTTTTGCTTTACATGGTAAGGATCATCTTGAATCCATGTTCTTGGCTCAAGGTTTAAGGAATCTGGCTCATCCCAAGAATCGCCGACAATATCGTCCCAATCTTCAAGTGCATCAGCATAGATGGTGAACTCGTTGTGCTTGGACCATCTCTCGAAGTTCTTAATCTTTTCAAGACCAGAGTTAAAGGTTCTTACTAAGATTTCAATGTAGTCTTCCTGATCTGGTTCCATTCTGAGCCAGTACTTTTCAATGTTAGGAACTACTTTCTTGTAGATAGGCACTTTCACCGCATCCTCTTCTTCTTCTTACTCCTCTTCCTCTTCATCATCGTTGTCTTCTTTGTCTTATTCTAGCTCCAAATGAGCGATTGGATCAAAGTCTTCAATCTTTGAGTCTTTAGTGAAATCTTCAATTTCTTCTTATTGGATCTCATGATTAGGAATGTCAACTTCGTCACAGAGTTGAACTTATACATGGAAGAGAGGGTCTTAACCTTGAGATGCTCCTGTAGCACCTTATTGATCATCGTAGTCTTTGTTCATGACTTCCTCCATGTTGCAGTCATCATTAAGTGTCTTAAGTCTGTCGATCATATCCTTGACTGAACCGGTGTAAATATTCGCAAGAGATTCCAAACTGAGGAAATCAACGAGATATGCAAATCTAAGGAATCGAGAGCATTCTTTTCTTAAACTGGATCTATGGCCATAGGTCATGCCATCTGGGAAACCGAGCTTTTCAAAGACACTGCTTGAAGCCTTTCTTTTGGTGGTTATAGTATTTGAACTTTGAATTGGATTGTTCTTCTTTCTTTCCTCATCGAGAGCAATCTCACTAACGATTCTAGTTCTGAGCTCACCGACGACTTCGGAAATACATTCTCTGATGTTGATTCTGGATTTATCAGAGATGAATTTAATATCCTCACTAATTGACTTTGTTTTGATAAATTGACGATTAGCAAATTCTTCAATCGTATTGGTTTCTGAATTTGCGCAAGTGTCAACGAATCTCTTCTTTTCCATCTCAATCATGTACTTTCTATGGGTGAACAAGTGAGTGGAGAAATGGTCTTACAAAATAAAAAGTTTTTCTTCTAAAGCGTTTTGGGCTTTCATTCTTTGCATATGTTTGATAGTTTTCTTCCACATTCTCATGAACTTCCACTTCTTGAACTTTTTGAAGAAGTCCAATTCTTTGATATGGTTGTATGAATCTCTTTCAATCAGCCATTGGCCAAGACTCAAAAACTCGATTGGCATATCATTCTCATAAAGGGTAAGACCTTTGCCTGAGAGAGTGTAGTATTTCTATGGGGTTCTATCTTGGTAAGAGCCCACAAGAAGGTCGTATGGGTCTGAGTTTGGGTTTGGATTAAGGTAAACAAAAACAGTTTCTTCTTCGCTTTTGCTGTCGAGAAGGAGTTCAATGTATTTGTCAAGATCACTCCACTTTTGTTGGGTTACCGTGTCTTTTTTCACTTCTTCTTCTTCGTCTTCTTTCTTCAAGCCGGTTCTAGATATGGAGCCTCTGGACTCTAGACCGTCTCTATCTTCACCAGAAAGTGGTGGAAGCTTGGTGGACATACCTCCTCTAAGCTCTTCTGGAAGCTTGCCTGTCAATTTGTCGACTAAGAATTTACTTCTGGCTAATTCCAAGTTCTTTTGACCTAAACTATAACCACCCTCGAAGCCAGCCATGACCATTGATGGTGGTCCTTGAAGCAATCTCATGTTATCAAGTTGACTTTGGCCCATAGTAGAATTATA
>Ga0138261_1274349_pt1 | contig 11841 bp, 10 predicted proteins | sample RNAA_720151113_FD_105266 | JGI IMG/M metagenome (GOLD analysis project Ga0138261, IMG submission 105266) | Metatranscriptomics of polar marine prokaryotic and eukaryotic communities from Palmer Station, Antarctica after 72hr light incubation -... | ecosystem: Environmental > Aquatic > Marine >...
ATAAATAATGCCGCAACCTCTACAATGGTTGAAGCTTAAAAGTACGGGAACGGTTCCCGCGCCCCGTCTAGGGCATACACTAGTAAAATTTGATAAAACATATATATTGTTCGGAGGTTTGGACAATGAGAAGAAAAATGGCAAAGTTGCCCCTAACAATGAGGTTTATACATTGAAACTTATGCAAAAAGAACAATGTAATTGGAAATTAGAATCCCCGGGTGGTGAGATGCCACTTCCAAGATCAAATCATACTGCTTGCTCTATAGGCGACAATGAGATGTTGGTTTTTGGTGGTTTATACAGTTCTAATCAGAGATTCAATGATACATATATTTTAAAAATTGGTAAGTCTTACCAATGGAGACAACCACCCAATCAAAAATCCGGACAAGAACCTAAGAATACCGAGAGTAAGATTGGAGCTCCCGAGCCAAGAGCAAATCACACAGCCACTTTTGTACCCGGAAAAAAATCCGTTTATGTTTTTGGAGGCCATGGAGGTGTCGGGTACAGTAGAAAGGCTTTTAACGATGTCTATGTACTAGACTGTGCTAATGAAAGTTTCGAATGGACAAAGGTCGATCCTTCTGGAAATTCCCCGGAGGCAAGAGGTGGACACTCTGCTTGTCTTTTACCAAGTAACAAAATTTTCATAAATGGTGGCTGGAACTCTATTTCTCAATTTGCTAACTCATGGCTATTTGACATAGAGAAAAAAGAATGGTCAGAATTGGACTTAAATATGGAAATCCCAAGATGGAACCACGTAGTTACTATTGTACCAGCACTACCAAAGTCAAAAATCTTTATTTTTGGTGGATCTACAGGCTATTTCGAAGAAGGCTCTGCTAGAAATTTCGGAGAAATGTCTAGACAAGTCCTATATATGGATGTTTTAGATGAGTTAAAGTCCGTAGCTTACAAAAAAGTTGTCCCAGATAATGACAACGTCTTACCAAGCACTAGAGAAAACTCATCCTTCGTTTATGACCAAGATGAGCAAAGATTGGTATTATTTGGAGGTTGGTCTAACAACTATCTAAATGACATTTATCAAATTAACATTGGCTCGATTACAGGCCCAGATTACGCCATTTACCAGGTAAACCCAGCACTAGGACCATAGACTGGTAAGACAGAGTGTAACATTGTTGGAGAAGGCTTCAAGTTCTCTCAAACTTACTATGTTAGATTTGCTTTCGGAAAATTTAACCAAGAAGTCCAAGCTCAATATGTAAGCGATACAGAGCTCAACTGTTTGACTCCAAATTTCGAGCAAGCTGGTCCAAAGGAAGCTCAAGTCACGATAAGAGCTGAGAGACAAGATCTAACAATCGTATCCACTTCATTCAAATTTTATTTGAACACAAAAGCTGACAAGACGCTCGCTTTTGGTCCTGGTATTTTAGAAAAAAATCATCTTGGAACAGAAACTAGCTTTTATGTCCAAGCTAGAAATTCTCTTAATGAGAATCGTCAATCTGGAGCTGACAAGTTTAGTGTCGAGATTTACAGAAACGAGGACTATGTTGAAGATGACGAAGAGAAGACCAAAAAAGTTTTTGTTGAACCTATTACAAAAGACTTGGATGATGGTCAATATTTAGTAAAATATGTCGCCGATATAGAGGGCGATTTCTTTATTGATGTTAAGTATGTCAACGAGGAAGGTGAGGAAGAGTTGATTAGAGGTGCCCCATTCAAATGTACACACACTGCAGAAGCCAAGCCAACAGACAACGAATTTACAGGATCTATGATGGTCTCAAATATCCAAAAAAGCGTCGCTCGTATCACAGAGTTTTTGGCTACTAGTAATGCTGGAGTAGATACCCAAAATAGTGACTACGAGACCAATGTCTACTCTTTGTTAAAAATCAAAGAGACCGCTAAAAATTTCAACATATCCAAAGACAAGACTGTATTAGAACTTGATGTTATGACACAATGTTTAGCTAATTTCGAAAAATTAAAGGCTCCAAGAAACAAAGATTTTGAGAGTTGCAAAAAATTGACAGCCGATATCATAAACTTAGAAAAGAAATGTAACGAGACTGATAAAAAAATTACAACCAATATCAAGTCTGAGGCCACCAAAAGAAAAGAAGAGATCAAAACCTTTGAGGACGAGCTCAAAGTTTACTTATTAGGTTTGAAACAAAAACCTATCTACAAATACGACACAGGTGCCGAGGGTGCTAGAGAGTTAGTCGGAGCCATCGATAGCGAGGTTAGCAAGTTCCAAGAAGATTTTAAGAAATTCATCTATTTCGCTGAGATGTTCGAGTACCCAGATGTCATCGAGCAATCCAAAAAGAATTTAGATATGATCACCAAAGATACATCAAGTATCAAATGTTTATGGGAGCATATTAAAACAATCCAAGACCAATTCAATATTTGGCTAAAAACTCCTTGGGGTAAAGTCAATGGCCAAGACATGGCCGATGATATAAAATCCTTGAATAAACAGCTAACAAGTTTACCAAACTTGGATAGAAAATCTAACGTATTCACAGGTATTGCTGCCGAGATCAAAAGTTGGAATATTTTCTTACCATTGATCCAAGAGCTTAAAAATGAAGCTATGCAAGCCGACGATGATAGACATTGGAATAAATGTAGAGAGTAGCTCGAAAACGACTTCCAAATTGACGACGAGCAACCTCTAAGTCTTTTCTGGAACTTTGAAATCTATACTCACAAATACAAAGAATAGATTGAGGAAATTGCCGAGACAGCCAAACAGGAAAAAAAAATTGAGACCAATTTGGAGAAAATTGAATCTATGTGGAAAGGAGTTGACTGGCAAAGAGTGCCTCTTGAATTAAAAGACATGACTTTAGACACATTAAAGATTGACGATGAAAGCGCCGAGGTGCTAGAAGAGCATCAACTTTTAATCCAAAATATAGCATCTTCTAAGTTTATGAGTTACTTTGAAGAAAAAGTTGTCCACTGGCAAAAAGGTTTATCGGCTGTAAATGACACAGTATCCTCTTTGGCAGAAGTTCAAAAGACTTGGTCTTTCTTGATCAACCTTTTCATCTATTCTGAAGAGGTCAAAAAGGAACTTCCAGACGAATCCGAAGAGTTTGTGGGCATTGATAGGGAGGTCAAAAAAATTCTAAAGTCAGTAAATGAACATCCAAATATCGTCGACTTTTGTACTGTACAAGATGAGAACAGTATGACAGTTATTAAGAGACTTGAGTTAGTTGAGAAGGATCTAGCTAAATGCCAAAAAGGTCTAAATGATTTCTAGGCATCTAAAAGAAAAGTTTTTCCAAGATTCTATTTCTTAACTATGGACGAATTGTTGGATGTGTTGGCTAATGGTAACAATCCATGCTTATTGTTCAAGGAGAAAAATTACATGAATAAGATCGTCCAAGCTGGTGACAAGCTTAAAATGGAAGGTAAAGAGGGCTCAGGCTCCGCAACTATTTACTCGATGAACTCTTTTGTTGGTATAGAAACTGTAACTTTTACTCCACCTCTACAAGTTAGTGGTAAAGTAGAGAACTATGTTAATGATATATTAAATAAGGTTTTGTCTACTTTAAAAGATGCTGCTAAGGTAAGTAACCAAGAGGTTCTTGCTATAGATCGTATCGAATGGATTACTAAAACCTATGCCCAATTAAATCTTTTGACAAACAATATTTATTGGGTCAAAGATACAGAAGCCGCTTTAGAGAATTTACAAAAAGGTCAACTAGATGCTCTAAAAACTTTATTACAAGGTATCAAAGATAAGTTAGGACAGCTTATTTTACTCGTACAGGGTAAACTTGATGGTGCCGTAAGAAAGAAGGTTATGTGTATTATTACTATCGACACTCATTGTAGAGATATCGTAGAACAATTGATCAATGAGAATGTCAGAAAGGCTGATGAATTCCAATGGGCTTCTCAACTTAAATTTTACTGGGATACCAAAAAACAAGATGCCTAGATTGCTATTTGCGATGCCAGACTTTGGTACTATTATGAATACCTAGGAAACGGTGCTAGACTGGTTGTCACGCCTTTGACAGATAGAATTTACGTCACAGCTACACAAGCTCTGCATCTTAAGATGGGTTGCGCCCCAGCTGGTCCAGCAGGAACCGGTAAAACTGAGTCTACTAAAGATCTTGCCTCTGCTGTTGGTAAGGCTTGTTATGTATTTAACTGTTCTCCTGAGATGAGTTACGTTGCTATGGGTATCACATTTAGAGGTTTGGCTGCCTCAGGATGTTGGGGTTGTTTTGATGAGTTCAACAGACTTATCCCAGAAGTGCTCTCTGTGTGTACAATTCAATTTAAGTCAGTCACAGATGCTATTAAGGCTCAAAAGGAGATATTCATTATGGAAGATGACGAGATTATTTTGGACCCAACTTGTGGTGCTTTTATCACTATGAATCCAGGTTATTTGGGTAGAGCAGAGTTACCAGAGGGTCTAAAAGCTTTGTTCAGACCTATTACTGTTGTTGTTCCAGATCTTAGAATGATCTGTGAGAATATTCTGATGGCTGAGGGTTTCATCAACGCTCAACCTTTGTCTTCTAAGTTTACGACACTATACTTTTTATGTAAAGATCTATTATCCAAGCAACTGCATTACGATTGGGGTCTAAGAGCTATTAAATCTGTGTTGGTTGTTGCTGGTGAATTCAAAAGAGGTGAGCCAGATAAGCTAGAAGATGGTCTATTGTTTAGAGCTCTGAGAGATTTCAACTATCCTAAGATTGCTGCTATCGATTTGGCTATTTTCGATGGTCTTTTGGGAGATCTTTTCCCCGGTATCGAAATGCCAAGAAAGGTCGATCCTAAGCTAGAGGACGCTGTTACAAAAGCAGTCTTAGAGTCAAATATGACAGCAAACCCAACATTCATGTTGAAGATTGTCCAGTTGGCTGAGCTTTTGGAAATTCGTCACTCTGTCTTTGTTATGGGTAACCCAGCTGCTGGTAAGAGTACAACTTGGAAAATGTTGGCTAAAGCTAACGGTATTCTTGGATCAAAAACTACATGTTGTGATATTAATCCAAAAATTGTAAACACCAATAATCTTTATGGATATACAAACTTGACTACCAAAGAATGGAAAAATGGGCTTATGTCACATTGGATGCAAGTTTTCTCTGAGGAGATGACAGATGGAAATCCAAAATGGATTGTCTTAGATGGTGATCTGGATGCCAATTGGATTGAGTCTATGAACTCTGTTATGGACGATAACAAGCTTTTAACTTTGGCTAACAATGGTCGTATTATCTTTAAAAATTATATGAAACTATAGCTTGAAATCAGAGATCTTAAGTGGGCCTCTCCAGCTACTGTTAGTAGAGGTGGTATCTTGTTTATTTCTGACGATGACGGCTATCAAAGAGACTGCTATATGAAAGCTTGGGCCGAAAACACACTTGCCGAGGATCCAAAATTAATGGAAATTTTGAAGTCACTTTTCGAAAAATACTGTAGTTAGATCACAAAATACATTATTAGAGAGTGTAAGTTTGTTGTACCAGTCTGTTACTTCTCTATGAACATGGTACTTTGTAAATTGTTACAACATATACTAGTTCTGGAGAGAGCTAATATTGTAACAGAGGACGCCACTAAGCCTTTCGATGCAAATAAGATCGAGCACTTGTTTATGATGTGTGCCACTTGGGCTTTTGGAGGTGGTCTTATAGAAAAAGATAATAGAGATTATAGAAAGGAGTTTAGTAATTGGTTCAGAGGAACCTTTAAGCCTATCAAATTCCCAACCAAGGGTCTAATTTACGACTACTATGTTGAGTTTGAGGATAACAAGGTCAACTTTGTTGAATGGAAAAATAAGATGAATACCATAGAATATGATAGATCCATGAATATGCAATCTATCACAGTACCAATTCCCGAGACTGTATCTCTAAAACAACTTTCTAAATACTTGATTTTCGAAAAAGTTGCCTGTCTATATGTCGGAGAAGCTGGATCTGGTAAAACCCAGATGATAAAAGGTCTTTTAAAAGAAATTAGAACTAAAATGCCAAATGACTACTATTTTACTAACATCAACTTTAACTACTATACTGACGCTGACTACTTACAAAATATGCTTGAAGCTGATTTAGTCAAACAAGGTAACAAATATGGTCCAAAAAAAGGATCAAAGATCAAGCTAATCTACTTTATCGATGATCTTAATATGCCTCAACTAGATCCATATGAAACTCAAAATGCTATCGCCTTGCTAAGACAACACATCGATTACTCACATTGGTACGATAACTCTAAGCAAGTTCCATTTGTAAAAGATATCATCAACACACAAGTTTTAGCTGCTATGAACCCAACATCAGGATCTTTCTTTGTTAATCCTAGATACCAAAGACATTTCTTTTTGGCAGCTATTGCCTTCCCAGACAACAACTCGTAGCTTATTATTTATGAAACTTTCCTAAAAGGCCATTTCAAGAAGTTTAAGTCTGTAGTACAAGAAATCACAGTTCCATTGATCAAAGCAGCTCTAAGTTTACATGATAAAATTGTTGGATCTTTCAGAAAAACTGCTATAAATTTCCATTATGAATTCAATATTAGACATATTAGTAACATTTTTGGAGGTATTTTGATGTCTCAACCAAGTCAATTTGTAGACCAAGAAAAAGTCGTAAGGTTATGGTTGCATGAGTCAGAAAGAATCTACGGAGATCGTCTTGTAAATGATGCTCATAATAATCAATACAAAAATATTGCTTTTGACGCTGTCAAAAAAAGTTTCGCAAAATACAATATGCAGAAATACTTTGGTGGAAGTAAACCAGAGCCTCTAATCTTTATCAACTTTACTATGGGCTTTGCTAACGATAGATTCTACGATTGTTCTCCAGTATTAGAAGCTGAGAAGCACGTAAGCGATGCTCTGATTGAATACAATGATAACTTTATTGAGATGAATTTGGTTCTTTTCGAAGATGCTATTAAACATGTATGTAGAATTACACGTATTACGTCACAACCAGGAGGGCACGCTCTACTTGTAGGTGTTGGTGGTTCTGGTAAGCAGTCACTCACTAAACTTTCTGCCTTTATCAACAACTTGACTACATTCTCGATCACAGTATCTGCAAGTTATAGCACGAACGATCTCAAAAATGATCTTTAGATGTTATATACAAAATGTGGTCTTAAAGATGATGGTATCTTATTCTTAATGACAGAATCTCATATTACCAATGAAAGATTCTTGGTCTATATGAACGATCTTTTATCTTCGGGTGAGATCGCTGAGCTTTACACAGAAGACGATAAGATGAATATTGTTAATATAGTAAGACCAAAAGTTAAGGCTGATGGAAAGTCAGATACTCCAGATGAATGTTGGGCTTGGTATATCGAAAAGGTTGTATGTAATTTGCACGTATGTCTATGTTTCTCTCCAGGTGAGGACTTTAGAAGAAGGGCCAAGAGGTTCCCAGCTCTTGTCACATGTACAGTTATAAATTGGTTCCACGCTTGGCCACAGGATGCCTTATTGAATGTCGCCAAAAACAAACTCGAAGAAATTGAATTAGGCACTGATGAAATTAGAGATGCCGTAACCGCATTTATGCCATACTCATTTGCCGCCGTCAATCAAGCTGGTAAGAAATGCTTCGACCAAGAGAAGAGATATGTTTACACAACTCCAAAGTCTTTCTTAGAGCTGATTATGCTATTCTCAAATATGTTAAACAAAAGAAAATCGACGCTCGATGCCCAGAAGGAAATGTATGAGACTGGTTTGATAAAACTAGAGGAGACTGAGATGGTTGTCGGTAAGCTAGAAGAAGACTTGAAGGTTATCGCTGTCGAAGTTGACGCTAAAAAAGCTGAGGCTGATAAGGTCGCCGCTATTGTAGGTGCCGAGAAAGCTAAAGTTCAAGTCGAATCTGACAAAGCCAAAGTTGTGGAGGACGAAACTAATGTTGTCAAAAGGGATGCTACAGCCCTACAATTAGATTGTGAGGAAGCTGTAGGTAAATTGGAGCCCTTGGTCGAGGAAGCCAAGGCAAAAGTAAACAATTTAGATATCAAAGATTTATCCAATTTGAAAGCCCTACAGAACCCACCACCCGGTATCGATAAAGTGTTCTTCTGTATCATGATAATGTTCTCTGGAGTTCCTGGATATGACTATGATATCGATCTTACTGGAAATAAACTACCAAAGAATTTGGACTGGAAAAGCGGATGTCTTAAAGTTATGAAAGATCCAAGAAAATTAATGGACAGAATGTTAGAATTCCCAAAAGAAATTAATGATAATAAGGTACCAAAACAGAACTTCAGTAAAATTTCCGCATACTTTGAAACTGAGCCAGCTTTCAAAGATGTTAAACTGATGGAAAACAAGTCTAAATCGGCCGCTGGTATTCTACAGTTCTTAATGTGTATGGTACAATATTATGACGCCATGACTATGATGATTCCCAAAAGAATACAACTCGCAGAAGCAAATGAGAGATTGTCCCTAGCCACCATAAAATTGGCCAAAGTTCAAGCTGAAGTAGTTGAACTAGATAAGGCTTTGGCTATTTTAGTCGCCGAGTTCGACAAAGCCAATGCCGAGAAACAAGCTGCTATCGATGAGGCTGACAGATGTAATCGTAAACTTGACCTCGCTCAAAGGTTGGTTAGCGCTTTAGGATCTGAAAAAATTCGTTGGGCAGATAGTATTGTAAGACTTGGAGAGCAATTAGACGTTGTTGTTGGAGATATTTTAATCTCAGCTGCCTTTGTCTCTTATGCTGGTCCATTCAGTAAGACTTTGAGAATGGGTATTATGGACGAAGACTTCTTGCCATTTATCAAAAAGAAGAAGATCCCTATGACACCTGACCTAGTTCCAATTGATATATTGGCCGATGACGCTGATAGAGCTTCCTGGAACAATGATGGACTACCATCTGATATAGTCTCAATCGAGAATGGTGCTATTTTCGTAACATCTGAAAGATTCCCACTTATGGTTGACCCACAATTACAAGGAACAGCCTGGATCAAAGAGAAATACAAGCCTTTAGGTCTAATTACTATGAGAGTTGGAGCTAAGAACTATGTTAATATTGCTGAGAGATGCTTGGACGATGGTACTCCAATCATGTTTGAGAACTTAGAAGACTCAATCGATCCAATTATCATGCCAATTGTAGCTCGTAATACTTTCAAGAGAGCTGGTAAGAAATATATGAAGTTTGGTGGAAAAGATATCTTATTAAATGAGAAATTCAGACTTATTCTACAAACCAAGCTTTCTAACCCACATTATCCACCAGAAGTACAAGCCGAGGCTGCTCTCATCAACTTTACAGTCACAGAAGCGGGTCTATCAGATCAATTATTGGATCTTATTGTATCCAAAGAAAGACCAGATCTTTCATCAAAAAGAATTCAGCTAATTTCACAACAAAACAAGTTCAAAATTAAACTAAAGGAACTAGAAGCAGACTTGCTTTTTAGATTGAATTCCTCAAAAGGAGATATCTTGGATGATGTTGAGCTTATCGAGAACTTGGAGTACTCTAAGAAACTTTCTACCGAAATTGCTATAAAAGTTGAAATTGCTGAAAAAACTCAAATTATTATTGCAACTTCATCCGAACACTATAGACCATGTGCCGATAGAGGAGCTTAGGTCTTTTTCTTAATGCAACAACTATACAAAATGGCATCTTTCTACATGTATTCTCTTGAGTCTTTCTTGGATGTTGTCATAATGGCTTTACAATATGTCGCCGATGATTTAGGAGATATTATCCAAAAATCTGGTGCGATTAAAGAAGGCGAAGATGGAGAAAAAGTAGAAGGCGAAGAAGGTGAGAAAAAAGAGGGCGAGGAAGGCGAACCTAAACCAGAAGGCGAGGAGAACCCAGAAGGGGAGGAGAAGAAAGAGGAAGAGGAACCCAAGCCAGAAGGCGAGGAGAAGCCAGAGGGAGAAGAAGGCGAGAATGTGGAGGTCGAGGAAAAGCCAGAGGGAGATGAAGAGGAAGAAGAAGAAGAACTTGTTGGAGAGGCTCTAACTCCAAGAACTAGAGACAAGCGTATCAAAGCTTTAGTCGACAGTATTACATATGTATGCTTCAACAATGTTAGAAGAGGTCTATTCGAAAGACATAAGCTCATTTTCTCGGTTATTCTATGTTTGAAGATTTTAGAAAGAGATGGCATTATCGAATCCGAAGAATTGTTACATTTAACTATGGGTAAAATCTAGCCAAACTGCCCTCCAGCTCCAGACTCAGTTAAGTCCTACTTAACAGAGATTAATTGGGTGAATTGCAAGGCTTTAGAGTATATTCCAGAGTTCAATGGACTTTGTGATTCTTTAGAAAGTGACCAATTACAATGGAAGAAATGGTATGGAGAAGAAAAGGCCGAAGAATGTGACTTACCAAAACAATTTAAGGATATCACCAAGTTCCACAAATAGATGGTTGTTAGAGCTATGAGAGCCGATCGTGTGACCGCATGTCTAAAAACCTATGTCAATGATTATCTAGGAGAAAGATTCACCGAGCAGCCACCATTTAATATTTTCGATGTATATCCAGAGACAAGTTACACAACTCCACTGTTCTTCGTGCTATTCCCTGGTGTTGATCCAACCAAGGATGTCGAGGCCTTAGGTCAGACTTTAGGAATATCCATAGCTAACGGAAAACTATTCAATATATCTATGGGACAGGGCCAAGAAGAAAGAGCCTTGAAAGAATTAGAAAAAGCTGCTAACAATGGTACTTGGTGCTTTTTCCAAAATGTACATTTAATGCAAAGTTGGTAGAAATCCTTCGAAAGAAAGCTAGATGAAGTCACTCCAACTGCACAGGAGTCTTTCAGATGTATGATTTCCTCAGAGGCACCAGGTATTCCAACACAACAGATCATACCAGAATCTATTTTACAAAAATGTGTCAAAATATCCAATGAGTCTCCAGCTGATATCAAAGCCAATATGAGAAGAGCATATAGTAAGTTCAGCCAAGAGAATGTCGATGCCTCTTCCAAACCAAACGAGTACAAGAGTATTCTATACGCTTTGTGCTACTACCACTCCGCTATTTTAGGTAGAAAGAAGTTCGGTCCCCCAGGATGGTCTAAAGTTTACAACTTCAATGATGGAGATTTGACAATTTGTGCTGATATTCTAAACAATTACATTGACAAGTTTGACCAGGTGCCATGGAATGATCTTAGGTATTTGTTTGGAAGTATTATGTATGGAGGTCACATTACCGATGCTTGGGATCGTAGAACAAATAATACATATTTAGACGTGCTCATCGATCCAAAACTTTTACATTGTATGAATTTGATTCCTTCAGCATCTCCAATTTACAGAATTCTTGATCCAAATAAGTCCAACTATGTCGATTATCAAAAATACATCGAGAAGCTACCAACAGAGTCCCCACAGATGTTTGGTATGCATCCAAATGCTGAAATCAATTTCTTAACAAATTTGACTGATACCGTATTTATTGCTATCGTAGATATGCAAGGTGCCGCTAGCTCAGGTGACAGTGGCGAAGATGGTGGTGTTGGCGGTATAGTCGCTAAATTTAAGGAAGCTCTTCCACCATACTTCGATATGAATAAGCTCGACGATGTTACTGACGCTAAGAATGAGGGTAAACCACCAACTCCATATGATACAGTTGTCAAGCAAGAATCTGATGTTATGAATGTGATGTTACTCTCTATTTTCACCTCTTTAGAAGAGTTAGAACTAGGTCTAGCAGGTGCTCTCAACATGACAGATAATATGGAAACTTTAGCCACTGCTTTAAGTCTTAACAGAGTTCCTGCCAACCGGGC
>Ga0138261_1068677_pt1 | contig 11810 bp, 16 predicted proteins | sample RNAA_720151113_FD_105266 | JGI IMG/M metagenome (GOLD analysis project Ga0138261, IMG submission 105266) | Metatranscriptomics of polar marine prokaryotic and eukaryotic communities from Palmer Station, Antarctica after 72hr light incubation -... | ecosystem: Environmental > Aquatic > Marine >...
ACATGTACTGCATCGTCCCTATGCCAGAACTAAGGTCTACTGCCACCGCTGGCTATAACTATGTCTTCAGAGAGATGGTAGTAGCGAAGGTACAAGCATATAACTCTTACGGCTGGGGAGACGATTGGTCCGATTCTAACACGAGCGGAGGAACGACCAGAGTTGAGCCAGGCTAGATGGGCATTATTTCTGTAGATGCATTCTAGACTACGATCACACAGGTGTCTGTTCACTGGCAGCCCCTGGTGCTAGGAATACCTACTGGAGACAGTGGCATTATCTCGTACCAATTACAGTGGGATTAAGGAGCTGGCACCTACGCTGACCTTGTTGGCTTCCCTGTCAACTCACTCGCTACTCTATTCACCGTTTCCAATGGAGTCCTAGGAGGGAAGGATTATTAGTTTAAAGTAAGAGCTAGGAACATCTACGGCTTTGGGCCTTACTCCGCAATTGCAACATTCAAGTCCTCCCAAGAGCCAGCTCAGATAACTTCAGACAACATTCAAACCACGAACAGCGGCCTGAGTGTGCAGATCACCTGGAGTAAGCCTTACAACAACGAGGACACTATCACTGCCTATATGGTACAGATCAGGAAAGTAGATGGAGAGACCTATCAAGAATCCGCTGAATGCGATGCCTCCACTACGGCCATCATCAACGCAAGGACTTGTACCGTCCTAATCAAAACTCTCAGAGCAGGTCCTTATGAGTTACAGTTCAACAATCTGATCGTAGCCCGAGTGAAGGCTAAGAACGCCTTTGGCTGGGGCCTTTACTCACAGCCATCCACTGCAGGCGCTCTCATTAGAACTGAACCTACTCAAGTTGCCCTGCCCACCTATGTCCCACTCTCTTCTACCCTCTCTAAAGTGGTTACTGCTTGGATCGCCCTGACTTCCTTTACCCACTCAGGTGGAGATACAGTTGACTCCTACCACCTAGAATGGCTTGACGGAGCTACTTGGAAATCTATCCAAGGTCAAACTGCCTCACTCTCCACTATTTTGACTGGCCAGCTCACTACTGTCACCGCAGGATCAACTTATAAATTCCGCGTCTAAGCTCACAACATCCATGGCTGGGGTCTCACCTCCCCTGAACTGTCCGTCATAACCTCTGGTGTCCCCAGCAAGCCTGCCGCAATCGTAGTCTCAATTGAGAATCTAGAAGTGAAGTTCCTCTGGGTTAAATCAAGCGAGAACTTCAACGCCATCACCAGATACGAGATCCTCATCCTCTAGCAAGACGGAACGACTCTGACAGAACAAAAGACTTACTGCGACGGCACCAACGCCTAGATCTTATCTCAAGTCTACTGTAAAATGCCTGAGACTATCTTGAGGACTAATCCTTATGCTTTACCGTTTGACAGGATGATCAAAGCTAAAATAAAGGCCTTCAATATAAACGGATGGAGTGCCTACTCTGACCTCAACACGGCTGGTGCTTTAATCTAGATCGAGCCAGTCAAAATGAATACTCCGACTGAAGGCCAACTGACTAACGAATCCTAGGTGGAGGTTAAGTGGATAGCCCTGTCAGCCCATGCTGATATCAGAGGCTCTCCAGTAACTTCTTACGACTTACAATGGGATAAAGGAACTTCTGGCCTACAGTGGGAAAGCCTAGTAGGTGCTAACGCAGATTCTTTAGCGATCGTCTATATCGCTCAGTCTAACATAATCCCAGGGAAGACTTACCAATTCAAAGTCAGAGCTCAGAACAAGTGGGGTTGGGGACTATACTCAGTTATCAAGAGCATCAAAGCTAGCACTTGGCCTAAGATCGTTTCCAAGCCAGTGACTTCGATTGAAGATGCTAACGGCAACGTTCTGATAGACTGGGTGGCCCCAGACGCCAGGAGCAGCACTATCTCTAAGTATAAAATTGAAATCAGAGATGGAATCACCGCCGCTTCTTGGCTTCAGAACTTGCAATACTGTGATGGAACTAACACTTCGATCGTCAGTGCGACGGCGTGTTCAGTGCCCATGAGCTAGTTCACGACAGCTACTCTGAACTATAGTATCTTTAATCAAATACTGGTGCGTGTCACTGCCTATAATGAGAAGGGCTGGAGTCAGACAGCATCTTTGACAAGCATTGCTGCAGCTACGGCTAAGACTATCCCAGCTCAGATGACCGCTGCTACTATCCAAAGAGGGTCTAAGACAAGTGAAACTCAGATCCATGTGACTTGGTCAGCTGTCGTTCTAGCGGCCAAAACAGGAGACTCAGCTATCCTCTCGTACAACCTACAGTACGATCAAGGAACCAGTCTGTGGGTTAACGTCGTTGGCGATCCCACACCCTTCACTCAGACTGAGACTATCATCACTACAGGAATCACCAAAGGCACAAATTACAAGTTCAAAATTAAAGCCAGGAATGTCTACGACTGGGCTGCCAGCTTCACTAGTCCTAATGTGATCATCGCTGCCTCCGATAAACCAGCATAGATGGCGCCTTTAACAACCAGTTACGACGCTGGCGTCAATGCTAAGGCTGTCAAGATCACCTGGGTTGCTCCTTACGCCAACTCAGAGACGATCATAGATTACGAAATCCAAATCAGGACAGTTGTCGCCACAGTCTTCTCTCTTGAGACTGTCACTTGCAACGGCGCAGTAGCTCCCATCAAGACTCAACTCTACTGCTTCATCCCCCTGACTACTCTTAGAATCGGCCCATTCTCTCTGATCAGGAAAGCTCTTGTGGTCGCTAAAGCCAGAGCAAGGAATCAATTCGGAATTGGAGAATACTCTGAACTTAATGTCAGTGGAGCTTTAGTTCAAACAGAGCCTGATAACATGACAATCATTACTCTAGATATCCTCGTGTCCTCCAACACTTAAATCAAAGTTGATTGGACGGCCCTCACTGGAGATGCAACTGGACTCTCACCTATTGACTCGTATGTCCTTCAGTGGAATGCATCAGGAAGCAGCTGGCTTAATCTTAAAGGCCAAGATGGAGCCCTTAGCACGACTCTGACGCATACTTAAACAGGCTTGACTGGAGGCCTGCTATACAAATTCAGACTTAAAGCCCACAACGTCCATGGCTGGTCAGTATAGTACTCCCCTGAGTTCTCTTTCATGGCCGCTCAAGTCCCCGCCACCCCAGTAGCCATTACGACTTCATATACTAACTTAAATGTGAGGATCACTTGGGTTGCGCCATTCGCAAACTTCAAGACGATTTCTAAGTATTAGATCTTGATCGAGAAGAAGGCGAATGATCAGTACCTTGAAACTACGACTTATTGTGATGGGTCTAGTCTCTTGATTAGAACACAGATGTACTGCGATGTGCCTGTGAAAACTGTCTTGAGAGACGGAGGGACATATGCGCTACTGCAAGGAGATCTGGTCATAGCTAAAGTTAGAGCGTATAATGACAGAGGATGGAGTGCATATTCTCTTGAAAACACTTCAGCCTGCACGACTTGTGTCAAAATCCAAACTCAGCCCGTCTTCATGAATCAGCCCATCAGAGGGTCCACCACAAATCCTACCTAGCTTGAAGTCAACTGGTCTACTCTCACTGCTCCCTAGAACGGAGATGCTGCGATTATCTCTTATAGTCTGGAGTGGGATGCTGGCACCAACGGAGTGTCCTGGACTCCACTGGTAGGATACCTTTCCAATTACATGTTCACCACCTTCAAAGCAACAGAGAACGTCCAGCGATCAACAGTTTACAAACTCAGACTCAGAGCTAGAAATGCCTGGGGCTGGGGTGTCTACTCCGCTATAACTTCAATCAGAGCTGCTAACGCTCCTTTGATCATGAACACTTTAGTCACGACTGTGGAAGCATCAGCAGGTGGCTTTGTCATCACCTGGGTTGAGCCAGATACTTATGGAGATCCTATCACTTCGTACGTTATTGAAATTTAAAACAAAGCTCAGACAGCTTGGCTGACAGGTGCTTGCAACGGATCAAATCCTACCACCAGAACTTGTACTGTAGGAATGCTGAGCTTAGGGACAGGCTCCTATAGCTACCAGAGAGGAAACCTAATCAAAGTATAAGCCAAAGCTATCAACTCTCTTGGCGTTGGGCCATACTCCACGGTGAATACAAGCGGAGCTACGTTGAAAACTCTGTCAGATGCACCTGCCTAACCTACTCGAGATGGAGCTACTTCAGAGAACTAGATCGTCGTCAACTGGACAGCTTAACCTAATGTAGCTGCTGGCAATGGCGATTCTGCTATTCTCTCGTACAACTTGGTCCTCTGGAGCACGGCAAACAACAACGTCTCAAAGAGCTTAATCGGATTAGATTCGAACTACCTCGGAACTACTTTTACAATGACTGATGGAGTCGTCGAAGGAAGCGATTATAACTTCAAAGTGCGCTCTAAGAATATATATGGTTGGGGACCTTACTCAGCTATCAAGTTGATTAAAGCTTCAGCTGTACCTGCAGAGCCCGCTATGGTCACCACCTCTATCGTCGGCACTAAGCTCAGGATCACCTGGGTCAAGCCAAAGAATAACGGAGGGACAATCACAACTTACGAAGTATAGATCCAACACAATGATGGATAACTATTCTCAGAAGACATGACTAATTGCAATGCGAGAATAGACCCCGTCTTCAGTCAGCTCTACTGCGAAGTGCCTCTGACAACGCTGAGGACTGGTCCTTTCAGCCTTCCTCTTGGCAAGATTGTTGTCACTAAAGTTCGCGCATTGAACGCAATCGGATACAGTAACTTTAGTCAAGTAAACAACGTCGGAGCTCAGATCTAAACTTAGCCAGGCCAAGTGACTGGTGTTGTGCTGGATATTGGGACTTCAACGAACACTCAGATCGTGCTGCAGTGGACAGCGATGACGTCTCAAGCTTAGACTGGCGATTCAGTGATTACAAATTACTACATCAGGTGGAACCAGGGCGCTACCAAGAACATCTGGGCTGACCTAGCCTCAGTTACCGGACCTACTTCCACCTACACAGCTACTTCTCTAACGCCTGGTGAGATTTATTACTTCACTATAGAGGCTGAGAACATCCACGGCAAAGGAATCCCTTCAGCCATCTTCCAAGAAAATGCTGCTCAGAAGCCTGACACTCCAGCAAAACCAATAACCTCTGAGTAGAACAATGACATCAAGGTGGTCTGGGTTGCTCCTAATTCTAATCATAAGACCATTACAGCTTACTAGATCCTCATCAGGGATGATGGCGATGGCTCATATAGAGAAGACACCAACCTCTGCAATGGAGCTAGCTCAGAAACGATAAGCAAGTTATACTGCAACATTCCCATGAAATCGCTTAGGAAAACTCTATCCACTTTTGACTACGAAGCTAACGGGCTTCCAGCATTCAAAGTGAGGGCTACTAATGTGAGAGGGTGGAGTGGTTACTCAGCTTAGAACACGATCGGAGCAAGGATAGAGACTGAACCTACGTAGATGGCCCCAGTGACCAGGAATACTGCGACTACTCAAGTCAGTATTATCATTAACTGGCTTGCCCTAGTATCCCCTAACAATGGCTACTCAGCGGTAACTGCCTATAACCTCCAGTGGGACAAGGGAACTTACGGAGGATCCAGTGCAGCTTGGTTCGATCTTTACGGCACTGCTCCAGCAGCTACTTCGACTGCTTTTACCCTGACCTCGGATATCACCGCAGGAAGCACTTACTATTTCAGAATTAGAGCTGTGAACGTGCACGGACAGGGATCCTGGTCAACGACTTAGACTATCAAAGCTGCAGGAATCCCATCTACTCCAGTATCTCTAGCAACCTCAATCGTTACGGCTTCTGGGAAAGTGAGATTAACTTGGATTGCTCCACATGACGGAAGTTAAGCTATCACCAAATACCTGGTTGAAATCAGGAGTACAACAAGTGCTAGCACTGTCATCTTCAAAGACGATGCTGTTAACTGCAGTGGCCTCAACCCCTTACTGGTTGTTTGTGACATCCCTATGAGCGTTCTGACTACCGGCCCTTATAACTTAGCTTTCGATGAGCTAATCGTTGCCAGAGTTAAAGCTTTCAATGTTTATGGGTGGAGCAGCGTCTCCCCACTAAACACTTCAGGAATTAAGATTAGACGTAAGCCTGACCAGATGGCAGCAGTCACCATCGTCAGCAAGAAACAAACTGAGATTTCTCTATCATGGACAGCCTTAACTGGAGCAGCAACTGGCAATTCAGCCATCTTGTCTTACAGCTTATTCTGGGACAATGCAACAGGAACAACGAGCATTCAAGTAATTGACTCCCTGGTCACGACGCATAAAGTCACTGGACTAATTGGCGGACAGAATTATAAGTTCAAGATTAGAGCGAGAAACATCTACGATTATGGAATATTCTCATCAGAGGTGACCTCTTTGGCATCTGATATCCCCGACCAGATCGGCATCGCGACTGTATCAATCGTCGGGACTAACGTGGTCGTGGATTGGGCTGCTCCTAACGCCAATAACACACCCATTCTTAAGTACTAGATTGTCTTTAAGAAGGCTGACGGAACAACTTTCATTGAAGACACGGCCAACTGCAGCGGGTCGAATGGCACCATCAAGACTGAGACTAAGTGCTCTGTGGTGATGTCTTAAGTAATGACCCTCACTGGCCTAGTCAGAGGTTAACTGATAGTGGCCAAAGTGAGAGCTGAGAACGTCAACGGATTCAGCACCTACTCTCAGGAGAATACAACGGGAGCTATCACTCAAACAGTGCCAGCAATCCCTGCTCCAGTTTTCAACAAGGCCGCCTCAACTAACGTTCAAGCTATCTTCACATGGCCTGCCTTAACCGGAGATACATAGACTGGCGGGTCTCCAATAACTTCATACAAAGCTAGACTCTCATCAAGCGGGACCTTAGTCTCTGAGAAGAGTGTGACTGCAGCTACCGTCACCTTCCCCGGCTTGATAGGCGGGACGACTTATACTTTTATCGTCTCAGCTCTTAACAAATATGGAGAAGGAGTCTCATCAACTACTCTCTCCATCAGCACAGCCCAAGTCCCTAACCAAATGTCAGCTCCTGTGATATCTCAATCTGGCAACTACGTCAAGATCTTATGGGTGGCACCAAACTTCAACCATGATGCAATCACTTCATTCTAGGTCCTCTTAGCAGACAATTCCGGAGTCTTTGCTGAACAAGTTTTGATTTGCAACGGAGCCGACAGTACTGTCATGACGAACAACTATTGCCTAGTGCCGATGACTTCATTCTGGCCAGGGCCTCTCTCACTAGCTTAAGGTAAGCTGATTGCTGCTAAAGTTACAGCCATCAATGGTGTTGGACCCAGTTTGACTTCTGTCGCCAATACTGTGGGCGTGAATGTAGAGACTGTTCCCCACTAGATGCCTATTCTCTAGCAAGGTTCAGCAACAACTTACCAGCAAGTTTAGATCAAGTGGACAGCTGTGGTAGATCCTTAGAATGGAGGATCGCCTGTCCTCTCGTACATGATCTATTGGGATCAGGGAACCAACACGTTCATTGAGCTGATAGGTGAGACAAGTCAGTACACGGGCACTGACTACACTCTTACAACAGGAATAGTCACTGGAACGACTTATAAATTCAAAATCAAAGCTGTCAACAAATGGGGAGCTGGAACCTTCTCCGCACTCAATCTCTCTGTGCTCGCAGCTTCAGTCCCAGACAAGGTAGCAACTCCAACCACTTCAATCTACGCTGCGGACGGAGGAGTTAAGATTCTCTGGGTAGCTCCTAACGCTAGAGGCTCTACGATCTCATCTTACTTGATCCAGCTCAAGGACAAATTAGGCTAGTGGAAGACTGAGCTTGTCAAGTGCAATGGATCTACCACCTCGATCATTTCCGCCAAGACTTGTGTTGTCCAAATGGCTACTCTTATTGGACCCTCCTTCAGCCTTCTCTTTGACGATCTGGTGAAAGTAAGGATTTATGCAATCAACGCCATCGGACCTAGTCTGGTGTCAGACACTAACTAGACTGGAGCATTGATCAGAGTTGTGCCTAAGGTCGTCCTCGATCCTACTGAAGGCGCAGCGACTTCTGAAACACAAGTTCAAGTCCTCTGGCAAGCCTTGACGACCCACGCTGACACGGGCGCTTCAGTCATCCTATCTTACAATTTATACTGGGATAATGGTGCTGGATCCTCAGGAGTGACCATCTCACTGTCTGATACAAACGTGCTCTCAAAACTAATCACTGGACTAACTTCAGGATAAGGTTATATTTTCAAAGTGAGAGCCAGAAACATCTATGGCCACGGCCCCTTCTCTAACCTCGTTACTATTAGAGCTTCAGATGTCCCTGATGTAATGCAGACTCCCAACACTGTGGCAGTTGGGTAAGACGTCCTGATAACTTGGGTTCAGCCTGTCACTGGAGGCGAGACGATCGATCAATACGAGATTCAGATTTGGAAGCCTCTGACTCAGACCTTCGTTAAAGAACTCACGCATTGCAATGGCGCCAACACCACCATCAAAAACGCCAAGTAGTGCACCATCCCTCAGACCTAGCTAGTCTCGGTGCATAATTTAGTCATCACAAGTCTCCTCTAAGTCAGAGTGAAAGCTCACAATGAAAATGGCTGGTCGACTTACTCTCAGCTCAACGTTGCCGGTACCCTTGTGCAGAGCGTGCCTTTGAAAATGACAAATCCTACTGAGGGCTCTGCCACCACATTGAATCAAGTTCAGATCAACTGGACAGCTATGAGTACTCTACTACAGACTGGTGGCACAATGAGCACTCTCTCTTACCACCTTGAGATGTATAACACAGGTACTAGCGCATGGAATGAGCTTGTTGGCAAGACCGCCCCCTTTACTGGTCTCACTTACACCAAAACTGGCCTTACGGTTGGAACCGACTATCGTTTTAGAATCTAGGCTTAGAACGTCCACGGCTACGGCCCTTACACCGACGAAGTGACAATCAGAGCAGATGAAGTACCCGCTCAGATAAACCCAGTCACAACAGAAGTATCTTCCACTAGCGTCATCATCAAGTGGACTAAACCATCCACTGACAATGGCTCCCCTATCACAGCTTACAGAGTAAAGATCAGACAGAAGACCCCCAATACAACTTTCACTGAGCTTGTCGCTGATTGCAATGGAGCTTCTCCGGCAATTGTAGCTATGGCACTGCCTCAATGCACCATGCTGATATCAGCTTTGACAACAGGCCCTTATTCGCTAGAACAAGGAGACCTAGTCGCTGCTGTGGTAAATGCTTATAATATTGAAGGATGGGGTCCTGTTTCAACAGTTAATTCTGTTGGAGCTCTAATCGAAGTGATTCCAAAGAAGATGGCAGCTCCCACATCCGGATCTACTACTCTTGAAAATCAGATAAACGTAGAATGGCTTGCTCTGACAGGTACCAACACTGGCGGCAAGGCCATAACTTCTTATAACCTAATGTGGGATAAGGCAACCAACGGAGTATCCTGGTACAATGTCGTAGGCGATTCACCTGCTTCTCTCAACCTTTCAGCTACTCTCTCCACGACGGTGATTCCTGGAAATTCTTACTAATTCAAAGTGAGAGCTTCGAACATCCACGGCTGGGGACTCTTCTCCGACATCAAGACTATCAAGGCCGCTCAGAAGCCTTCTCAACCTGTAGCAGTAGTAACTTCAATAGATGCAGTGACTGGTAAAGTGAAGATCACTTGGATAGCTCCTCACAATGGAAATCAGACTCTCACTCGATACAAAGTAGAGATTAGAAGCACAATTCTCTCGTCTTAAACTTGGTCTGAAGACACCGTCAACTGTCCAGGAACTAACGCAGCTTTAACAACTTGTCTTATCCCCATGGACATCTTGACAGCCTCTCCTTTCAACTTGCCCTTTAATGAGCTTGTAGTGGTCCAAGTTTCAGCCTTCAATTCGTATGGCTGGGGAAGCACTTCACCCTTAAACACAGCTGGAGCCAAGATTAGACGTATTCCTGATTCAATGGGCGTCCCTCTAGAAGTCAGCAGAACGGACTCTACAATCCAAATCCGCTGGAATGCCTTATCAGGAGTAAACACTGGCAACTCAGCTATTACTGCATACAATCTGTACTGGGATACGGTGCCTAGCACAGGCATGGCCTAGCTAATGGCTGACAATCTAGTAACTGCCTACACCGTGACTGGCCTGACAAGCTCTAAATCATACAAATTCAAAGTTAGGGCTAGGAACATCTACGGCCATGGAGACTTCTCTTCCGAGGCCACTTTTGAAGCCTCTGACAAACCAGGCAAACCCACAATTCCTACTATAATTCTCAATGGAACCAATGTTAAAGTGACTTGGGTCAAGCCTGCAGAGAACGGGTCTACCATCAATGCCTATGAAGTGTCCTTCAGGAAATAAGACGGGACCTTTGCAATCGACACCACCAACTGCAACGCAGGAGTAGACCCCGTGTTCAGTGCGAAGACTTGCAATGTACCAATGATAAGTATCCCAGCTCTGACTAATTTAGCTGTAGATATTCTAATTCAAGTTAGAGTTAGAGCCAAGAACCCCAATGGATTCGGCGAATATTCTGAGAAGAACACTGTCGGTCAGGTTGTCCACACTATTCCTCAACAGATGCCTCCAGTTACTTATGTCTTTAATGAGATTACCAACACTCAGATAGTAGTCCACTGGCTTGCTCTCACGGGAACGAATGCGGGCGGTACGGCAGTCACTGTAGATAACTACAAACTTGAGGTTGAATCCTCCACGGCCGGTACTTGGACGGTGCTAACAACGACCACTAACCTTCAGTACACTCACGGGTCTCTGACAGGCGGTCAATCATATAAATATAGAGTGATTGCTATCAACGAGTACGGGGATGGAGCCGCCTACTCAACATCGGTGGTTATTAAGGCAGCTCAGCCTCCTGCAGCGCCAGCAGCACCTGTCATCACCCTCTCCTCAATCTACGTAAAGGTAGCTTGGACAGAGCCTAACTTCAACCATGCTCCTATAACTAGCTACCAAGTTAAAATTGAAACTAAGGCGGGAACGTTTGTAGAGAATACTGGTCTCTGCAATGGAGCTGATCAAACGACTCTTCAGAACAAATTCTGCTTGGTGCCCATGACAAAGCTCTGGATTGAACCATTCCTTAGAACTCAAGGCGATCTCGTTAAAGCTAAAATGATCGCTATCAACGAGCGTGGACCAAGCACAGAAAGCCCAGCTAACGCCAGCGGGATCAATATTGAAGTGAAACCTCAGCAGATGGTAATGCCAACTTAAGGATCTGGCACAACAAAATCCAGTCTGTAAGTCAACTGGGCTTTACTCTCCGCTCCTCAGAACGGCGATTCAGCTGTCACGAGCTATAATCTTCAGTGGCATGACGGAGACAATAACTGGGAGAATGTTATCGGGTTTACTTCAGATTACCTCGGATAGAGCTACTCTATAACCAGCAACATCGTGACAGGCTAGACTTACTATTTCTAGATCAGAGCTAAGAATAAGTGGGGCTACGGAATCTTCTCCGCTCCAAGCTTGTCAATCCTAGCAGCGAGTGCTCCTAACTAATTGACAGCTGCTGTCACTACTGTCGAAGCTACAGCCGGTAAACTGAAGATCGACTGGACCAAGCCTACAGAGAACGGCGCTACGATCTCTGCGTACCTGATTCAGATCAAACAGAAGGATGAGACATGGTCAGCCTCAGGAACTTGTAATGGCGCAGATTCTACAACTAAAACTAACACGAGTTGTTAAGTCGCCATGGACAGCCTGAGCTCAAGTACAGGGCCTTACAAATTAGATTTCGATACGCTTATTCTAGTAAGAATCTCA
>Ga0138261_1064828_pt1 | contig 11750 bp, 19 predicted proteins | sample RNAA_720151113_FD_105266 | JGI IMG/M metagenome (GOLD analysis project Ga0138261, IMG submission 105266) | Metatranscriptomics of polar marine prokaryotic and eukaryotic communities from Palmer Station, Antarctica after 72hr light incubation -... | ecosystem: Environmental > Aquatic > Marine >...
TAGCGCGGCCGTATAGCCCATCTCCTCCACCAGGCAGCGGCAACTTGCCCTCCTCTTGGTTGAGCACCGTCTAAAGTCTTCGAATTTCGTTCTCGACGTGATTCGTTCCTTCTGCCTCATATCCTCCTCCGTAGGCTCCAGTGCCATAGTTTCCTGGGTATTGATTGGAGCTACGGATGGACTGCTTCAGTTGGGAGAGGTCCTTCTGGGTGTCATTCATTTTGACCTGCTGTTGGAGCTGGAGGTTGATCATCTCTTTGAGTTTCTGCTGGATGGCGGTGTCCATATTAGTTCCATTATCTCCCTCGTGGAGGCTGATGTTCGAGATGTTCTTGGAGAGCTCGTAGTTGAGCTCACCTTCGCGGCCATCGTTTTGGAGGTATAGGGCATCTCTGCTCTTCCTGTTGTTGAGTTAATTAAAGTTTATTTAGCCATTAGATTTGTCCAGGTGAGATGCGTCTGGCATCTCATCGAAGTCGCCAGGACGTGGACCCTTGCGCTCGCTGGCTCGTTGGTGATTATGGAATTTGTCAATATACTTGTTGTTGAACTCCTCTTGGTTGACCATGCCGAGAGTCAGCACCTTCCAGAGCGTCCTGTTTGTCTTGTAAACAATTATCAAGATTTGATCTTTGACTTTTGCCAGCCATAGCAAGAAGAAGCCAAAGCTTGGCACAGAAATGAAAATGATGAAGACCCAGTTGATGCCAGACTCTGGGTTCATCCATGACTTGCCGTTGCCTGTAAGATAAAACAGCCCATCATACAGCCAAATGAGATGAACTGCTTAACTGAAGATATTGAAACTGTTTTCAGTGCCGCAGTCAAATGGCTTCGAGTACACAACACTCATGGTGCTGACAACCACGACGAGCATTGTTGCGAGGATCTGAACTTCGCCAGCAACTGAGGCCAAATATTCTATACAGAATATGATGAGCATCTTTCTGACCATCACTAGGACTTCCCAATAGTAGTAGTCACCTTGCATGCCGCTTGTCAGGAAGCCCCATCTGTTTTAGTACGTTTCGATTTCATGTAATTCCAATTTCGTCAGGTTTTTCTTGGTCTCAATTTTCTTGTGAAGATGCTGGTTCTTTCTCAAAGTATACATGAAATATCCTGGAATACCAATGACCCAAAAGATGATGGCTGGTATCGAGACAAACGTAATGAAGTTCTTGTGCTGTCCTTCCCAGCATACCACCTCGAGATCGTGGAATAATCGAGATTGCCCATTTCCATCAGCAATACAAGAGAACGAAGCAAAGACAGCGTGGCAGATGTCGGGGTGCAAAATCCATAGAATAACTATGATTGCACATATCAACTGGTCTCGAATAGCATTGAAGGAGCCCTTCGTTAGCGATACAATAAACATCACCAGGACAAACCAGGCAATCAATATGATCGGGCTCACCACTGTTACCAGCAAATTCTTAAAGAATGGAGTGAAGTCAAGGTCATGCATGCCCTCTGACCCGGCGACTAAGCATTGGAATGCAACCAGTCTCGAGAGAAGGAGCATGATATAGCCTTGGACGTCAAGAATGCGCTGAAGCGTGGCTGACCAATCGAATTTGATGGTACTGATTGCAGCCAGTACGACGCAGTGGTTGATGATCTCCTTCAAGTTGCTCAAGAATGAGTCATACTGGTGATTTCCGGTTTATGTGACTCGCAAATTCAATTTGGAGATGCCATAAATCAAAACAGTCAGCCAAAATAGCCTCAAAGCAGCTTGGATCATGACGGTGTTGTACGAAGGACATTCGCTGCATTGCGACTGAGCATTCTTGTAAAACATATTAACACAAGATCCACACATAAATCCCTTATAACCTGCGGCACAAGTCCCTGTAAGCGCTTCCGCGCTGCCTTCTAAGCATGCATTTTGGTTGTAGCACCTGAACACCGCACTTCCATTCGGAACTTTCTTGTAGTAGCCTTACATCGGGTACATGACATTGCCACCCAAACATACAGCATTATTTTCACAACGCGCACAAGATGATTCACCTTTGGGCGCTTCCATTGAGTAGAAGCCATAAGCACATCTATCACATGTTCCCCTAGGAGTCTATCGTTCGCCAGCTATACATTCTCTGGAGTAAACGGCCTGGACATATGGCTTGGAGATGAAATCTCTCTGAATGCCATTGGGTTCAAGTTTATCAAACGCAAATTCAATCAACTGGATGTCTCCAGGTGCTACGGTGATGACCAGGTCAGTAAAGGAGAAAGTGCCATTCACGCAAGTCACTCTGCCGTGCCGGATTGAAGCTTCAAATGGCTTCTTTCTAGTAGTGTTCGTTGGTTTGACAGCAATAGTATTGGCGACGGTGGCATTTGATTATGTTTTATTATCCTGCAGCCTCCGTGTCGCTGTGACCTTGGCAGGAGTCAACTTAGCAAGCTCCTCTTTCGTAATCAATCTAATGTATGCTCGAGCTGTATTCTCGTTCGCCATGAGTATTGTTGTATTTGTTATTTTATCGCTGCCTTCTTCTTATACCATCATATTCAGCGCTATGGATATATTCATCTTTTGTCCTGATGGAATCTACAGGTACTCGGATAATGGCTTTTCTTTAGTGCCCAACTTCGCGTTGATTTCTGCCATGTACTGTTTGGCTGCAGCATTGAGTATGCTGTCAGAAGCATTATATTTGACCAACCGTGAGCCACCGACAGCGGCGTTATTGGTCAAGTTGAACGATACGGTCTTGGCATATGAGGAGACTCCACTCTTGATGACGCCTGCAGTATTATTCGTCATCGTCACGCCTTTATCACCACTATCATCATCATCGATGACCGTGTATCTGGCGCTTCTGAAAGATATGGCTCCACCTTGGATAGCTGCATAGTTATTCACGAAAGTGTTCTTCTTTAACAAATTACAGGTGCACAATCTGGTGGTTTTATTAGTAGATGTAGTTTGACCTGGCGGAGTTCGTTCACAATCAAGCCAAAGTCCTCCAGCTCTAAGTGAATTCTAATCTGCAACCATGTCTATTGGCTAACCATCTATTTTGACAGCTTTGTTGGCGGTGAAATTATTCGTGGTTAAGTTAGCCTCGTTGACTGAGGTCAGAGCTACACCTGCTCCTATTGGAGCAGTGTTGTTGAAGAAGATGCTGTTCTCGATGGATATCTTCGAGGCTGATGTTACTTGAACACCAGCGCCAATTTGTGAGGTCAAGTTGTGGAACGAGCAGTTCTTGATGGTCACGTCAGATGTCAGACCTGAGATCAGCAGCCCTGAATTCGTCTGGTCATTATTGCCGAGAGTTGTGTTGCTCACAAATGTAGTGTTGGTGACCGTGCCCTTGCTGTTCAAGATTGTGACGCCAGGAATTGCTTTGATAGGGAAGATCTGGCTATCTGAGATCGTAAATGGAATTGTTGCAAAGGCAGCATCATCAGTATTAGTTGATTGAGTTGGAGAAGCTTCGATTACGACGCCGTTGGAGTTATTCATCATCGAGCCAGACAAAGTAAAGCTTGGTGGTGCAAAAGCATAAATGCAGGACCCAGAAGTAGAGGTATTATTCTAGAATGTGCTATTGGCTATGGAGATGCTTGATCGGCCGTTGGCTGAAATGAATGAGCTGCTCTGACCAACCAAGCCTCTGACTGTGCTGTTGTTTAATTGTATCTGACTTTGGTAATTCATGGAGATGAAACCAGTGTCTACCATTCGCATCGCGGCGGCAGTCACCTTGACATTATTCCTCTGGTTGTCAATGGTGCTGTTGGTTATCTTTGCAGAGGAGTAGAGCATCGAAATGCCATTTGCTCCCAATTGTGCATAGTTTCCTAAAAAGCTGGTGTTTTCGATCGTCATGTTGCCGAATGTCAAACTGATGAGGCTCGAGGTGGAAAGGCAATCTTCAACAACCGAGTCGTATAATCTGATTGTGCCCTGGGCATTCTGGATGACAAACAAGAAGGCAGCCTGGTCCAAAGCTGCGAGTCTTTGGACTTTGATCTGGTCAAACCACATATTCTCACCACTACCACTGCCACCCTGGCCCTAAAGTAGGCCTTGTACAGAGAGCGAATTCTTGAATGTGCAATTCCGCGTCACCGTCCAGCCTTGACTGCCAGACAAGAAGCCATTGGCTATTGCACCAAGTGCGGCGCTACCAGCAGCCAACGGAGTCGTGGTTTTCGCTTACTCGAGAGCATAAGGGGTCATGAGAGCAGATATATCCTTTTTCTCTTTTTTACCATCAACCGTTGTGTGTTGTGAGAGGAAATCTGTCAGGGTAGCCTTTCGAGCGGCTGGCAGTACATCGAGTAGGTTGACTCCTTAGTAGGACACAGTAGAGTTGTCCAAGTACAATACACTATACTGGTTCTTCCAGAAGGTCAGCGTCTGAATATTATAAAACTAAGACTCTCGTGCATATACACTCGTAAACAAATACAGATCAAAGACCATCGCATACTTCGCCGTAGCATAGATATCCCTGAAAGTGCAGTTGATCAGTTAGGTGGCTCCTGCAGCTCGATTTCCTGGCCCAGGCCAACAGCCCACGCAAGAGGCATTTGCTGCTGCTGGACCAATCAAGAATCCTTCGAAGATCTTCAGGAGGCCCTTCTCCGTGCCAAACGATGTTTCGTTTATGAACGTGTTGATATATTCTTTGTCTTTATTCATTTCGAAGGCTGTGTTTGGCCAGTTGACTGATGCAGCAATGAGGTTGAATAGCATTGGGCCAGCAATTTCTATGCTTGGTTAGGGCTGTGTAGCAAGCTGAGCTTCAGTTGGTGCCAAGAGCATGCCGCTGTTAAGTACTAGTTAGTTATTGACAGGGCTTTTATTGTTTTGGTATTAGGTCATGAAATGCTCAGCCCTGTTCTCTGTGGCTGGAGCCGAAAACAGTGCCGCTTGAGCAGGCCCCAGCCGCGCAGCTGTTGCCGTGGCTTGGCTCGCAAGGGTCTTCTCCAGGTCTGGATAGTCCTTCGTAAACTGCGTGCCAGCAGCAAGTGACACGGTTGTGTTCCGCATCAGCAACTGCACCGATTCGGCGTTTATGTGGTTGTAGTAGTTCCCATACATGTACGAATCCGTGACGAACAACGACAGCTGCTAACTGACACTCTTTGCAACGATCAAGGCACTACCAACTCTTCCGCTATGATGTGCATTGCTTTACGTGATCACGTCGCCCTTTATCTTGATCAAGCCAATTTCGTTGGGGTGTGCCTCAAGATAGGCGGTCAGCGTCTGTGTCTTAGAGCGCTTGGTGGGCTGCTGTTGGTCACAGGACAGGATGGCTGCGCCATTTGCGAAGACATGCTGGTATGTGTTGCCAATGAGACTGTGTCTGGTGTCGCTCAAGGTATGACTGTGGAAGCTGTAGATGCCAGCGTCGCGTGCATATACCTTCGAGAACTGGTTTCCCTAGAAGGTGTTCAACGCACCTGGCAGCAAGTCCTTCGAGCTGATGTCGAAGATGCCCACACGCTGGTAAGTCGGCACCTCACTAGGGTCTTGGAATATGAAGTTCCTCTTAACCTGCGGAACGGCTTTTGGATCCATGTTTTTGTAATACGGCATCGCTGCTGGAGTATTCGAGCCAGCCAAATACCCAATCTCAAAGAAGATGTTGTCTGAGGCGTTGACTGAGCCTGAGGCATAGTTGTTAATCAGCGACGAGACAGCACCGATCATGATTTGGTCATAGAAGATTGAGCCATTTACCTTGAGGTGTGACTGGAGGTTGTTCGAGATCACGTTGATCAGCGACCCGTAGTATTACACGTTAGTATATGTTGCTTGCGATGATTCTGTTAATGAGAGATTCGAGGCGGCGAAGCCAAGGACTTCATGGTTGCGCTGGTGCCCGAAGGTGCAGTTGTTCACCGTCACCAATGAGGTGGAATTTCGGGTGGGATACATATAGACGTTGATGGTTGGTGATGTTGCTTTGTCGAAGTAAGCTCCTCCAAAGTATTCGATTAGACCAGGATTGGCTGCAGTGATGTGGTAACGCATGAAATCAAGTGCGTTGTTGGTGAAGGTGCAACCGCTTATCAATGTTTGGTTGGCGTAGTCACTCAAGAAGATGGAGGAGGCTCTTTGCACATTTCCGAAGTCTGGAATACCAGAGGAAGCTGCAGAACTCCGAGCTCCCAGGCCGACTAATTGCACTGTATTCAATATGGGCCCTGGTTCGTTTAACGTGAATCGAGAAGAATGGATGGAAGCGTTCCTGTTTGATTCGAAGAACACAGCACCTTTCATTCTTGGGTGCTAAATGTGAAGCACAGCACCCTCTAAAGGATTCTTTGGTGCATTTGAATTAGCTGCAGAAGTATTATACGCTTGATATATACAATCATCCACTCCTATACTTGCAAACTCATCCCAGCAGTTATCCATGTCCTGGCTGAAGGCAATGTAATTCAATTTATACCTACCCATGGTCAACACAGCTAAGAATGGAAGCCGATTCTGCATTTCAAAGATGCTGAAGGCTCCAGTGTTATTTGTGAAAGTGGAGTTGGACAGCTGCACATCAGATCCATACACATCAATGATGTTGATTGCTGATGCACGCTGGCCAGCAAAGTTCTAGGTAAATGTGCTCTTTGTTATGTTGATGAGCTTGGCATTGGCAAGAACTGTATCCTACTTGCCTTCTCTGTTGAGCAAGCCATACTTCTAGATCGGCATCCAAGAGTAGTCCACTCTGTTGAGGCTCTTGCTTCGAATTGGATCAAGTGCAGCAGCCTGTTCGACAAGCTGATCCTGGAAGACCTTGTCTTGCATTCCGTTGATGGATATAGCAGCTCCAAGACCAACATTGAGACCATAGTTGAGCTCGAACTGGCAGCCGACCATCTCCATGTTGATATACCCTGTCTTTGATATCCAGTTAGACAGAATGTTTGTCCTCTATGCACCTTTTATATATAGAGCATTTCCTTCAAAATATGCCATGTTCTTCGCAAAAGTATTATTGTTGAACCACAAAAACGGCGTAAAATCATTGATCTGTGCCAATCCTTCTTCCTTATTCGCCAAATTGATATGTATGGCTCCTCCATGTATCCCTATGTTGCTCTCAAAGCTATTATCTTTGAAAATGATATGCTGGCCTTTTATGTCTTCCAAGTAAATGGGACTGATGGTTTCATATTCATCTCGCAGAGTCTTGTATTGGCTGATAGGATCAATGTAATTCATAAAGTAGATGTCATCACCGCCAAGGAGTGTGTTGTTGTACTAGGTCATCTGCAGGTATGAGCCATCTTGATACAGAGATGAAATGGTGCTGTTGAATTTGTATTCGAAGTCTGACAGCACCGGATTCAAGACAGATGAGTTGAATTTCTGGGCGTTGGCATAGATTGCTGAAGGAATGAACACAAGATTCGAGCCAAAGTTGGACTTGTGGACTTCGACGTTGCCACTGAAGTCAGTTATCGACAGGATTAAGCCTCTTGAAGCGGCATATTCATTTCTCGTTTTGTTCAGGGAAGCAAGAGAATGCACTACGTATCCATAATTGAGGTTCATGAACTTTGAGCTCTCAATATATACTTGCTGCTGCGGAGCTGCTTGCAGCTTCTGCTGCTAGATCAGAGGCCAATATCCAGCCACTTGGTTGTCCTGCGACCTGAAGATTGTGCCGTCTGGGCCCTTGTTGGGGAAAGTGTGGAACGGTGGTACATAGAGCAGACCTCTCATGAATCGGCAATCCGTGAACTGGCTGCCTATAATGGTGACGTTGACAGCTGCAGTATAGTCACCATAGTGCCTGATGTGCTGAGCACTTGCGTTATAAGCGTCAGGCTTCACTACATAGTTATCTTTTTCGACGTAGATCAGGGCCTGCTGATCATACAAAAAGTTCCTGACATCAACATTATCAAGAGCGAGAGTAGGGATGGTATAATTAGACTGGCTACTGGAACCCGCTGCCATGGAAGCAGTACCAGAGGAGGATATCACCTTCTGGTAAGTATCCTCAGCTGTGAAAGCATACAAGTTGAAGAGCGCGCTTCTTCTCTTGGCATTGGTAGCCATCCCGTAACTAGGATCAGCAACATCGGACGCACCATAATTTTCTGACGTTGCATCAGTGGTAAACGTGTTGAAGGACACCGCAGAGTAGTCGATAAGATCTTGGCCTTGACTTGCTAGAATCTTGGCCTTGAATGCTTCTGCATCAAAGCCTGCAGACTCTGGATAGAACTTGGGATGAATACCTTTCTTGAGGTTGTTGAACTCGTCTACGGTACCGCTTGTGAAGAGGTTGTGCTAGCTTCCCCTGTATGCACAAAGTTGTTCATAAGCCTTGGTTGTTGTTCCTCCTGTTGCTGTTGTATTAGGATATGTGTCCTGCAGGAAAGGTGAATCTGCAGGGTCAGTAGCAGACAGAGTTGCATTAAGCGGGACTTGACCATAACCAAGTGCAGGCCCTGCTTGTGCAGTCGACGTAGATGTGGCGGTGTTGTAATTGTTGGGATTTCTTGCCTCCATGAGCGACAGAAGAGGAGTGCTCCCTGCTGCAACAGCAGTAGTTGATACTAATGCGCATAACTTCTTTGGCATGTAGGGCACACTGAAAGGTGCCTCTGCGACAAATGTGCCATCAGGAGGTGTCAAACTACCATCAGAAGCAATGGATTAAGTGAGATTCAGAAAGGCAAATTAGTTGATGCCGTCAAAAATGACATTTTCAACAACAAGGGACTTGGTGATATTGAAGTAAAAGTTAGGGCCATTAACATAGACAACTGGCCTCTAATCGAGCGTTTGTTCAATAGATGGATTCCAAGGATCTCTCGTTGTCTCTACAGTTGCGCATTTGGCTATGAAGTCGGAGTATTCAGCAATTGCTTGCTGCGATGCCAGGTCATTGCACACAATGGTCTTTATGACGAGGTTGACATTATCCGTCTTGGGATAGAAGAACTTCATGCTCTTTTGACTGCAGAGATAGTTGTTTTGAAGTGGTGGTCGAGGTGAAGCGGTCGAGTTTTACCAATATTGATAGATGTCTTTAAGCGTCGTTGTGGTAGTACCATCTGCAGTGGTAGTAACATTAGTCGTCGGTACCTGCTCGTCACAATTGAAGAAGAAATGATCTCCTTTTGTGAGCCATATGGTGGCATTCACCTCAGCAGCTGATTCGTTGGCAGCAAGCCTATTGATCAGACTCAGAGCCTGCTGGATGTAGTACACAGTACCAGTATCTTCTGCTGTCTACATCGCGTTCAAGTAAGCAACGTCGTAAGCCGCAGGATTCTCTTGAGTTGTTGGTCTTGGATCGATAACATATGACACCACTTTGGTCATCGGGACTGCTGTCGCAGTATTATTAACGCAACCGCTAGTACTAGCGCATGCTGCATTCGCTGTAGCCCGCTCTTGGCTGGCCCACTGTGCAAAGCCTATACATTAGGTTTTGAAAGCATTCAGCACGTAAGGCGGAAAGCAGGCGCCACAGACCTCGAAAACGCTATCTTCATATGTAGGCACCTCAATAGCTGTGGTGGATGTTGATGTCGTTGCTGTTGTTGTGCCGTTTTGCACTTGAGCTGTGACGTTCTGGCAAGTTGCGCAGTTACTAATTGTGCAAGGGAGGCAATATGATATTCCATTGAAGTTCGTGACCATTCTCTGACCTTATGGACAGAACTGTGGGACACAAATCTCCTGCACTGTGTTGTTTGGCTGTGTAACATTCAGCAATGTATAGCCATCGACGCATAGACTACATTTCGAATCAGAAACAGCATCTGAACTGTCAACGTACAATGCATTGGTTGTTTTGCAGCAGTTTATAACAGTGGAATACCATGAATTCTTCAGCTGAACATCACGCTGATTTCCAGAAGCTCCTCTAGCTATAGCCACATATCCAGCGTCACAACTAGCGCTGTCGTCTGTGAAGTTCTACTGGGTGCGCCAGTAGCAGTCTTCGGTGGTTTTGATGCCCGAAGTGCAGGTGATTGTGGCAGAAGCTGCACCTCTGTCACAGGTTGGAGTGCCACCGGAGGTGCAGGCACCCGTGATGGCTGATCCACTTGGACAAGTAAGCATGTCTCCCCATTTGGCTGCCTTGATCACCGTTTCTGTCGCATATGGGTCTCCTACGAAATAGGTGCATTCAATCTCTGTCAACCCTCCACGGCAGTCTGTGGTGGCGGTGGCGCCACCGCATTCCTTCGTGACATAACCAACTGCGTCACCAGCTGCCGACGGGCACGCAGCGTTTTAGCCATCAGCACCCCAACGAAGCTCTGTCTTTCCTGTTGCTGTGCTATTGGAGGAGCATAGAGCGCAGTTCGGAATTTTGACATCGCAGCTTACTGGAACGTCATCGGTCGCATTAGTTACAAACTGGTTGAACAATCGTGTTCCAGCAACTTTTCCTGAGCTTATTGCCAAAGTGTTTGCTGCTCCACATCTTCTTGCAATATAGATACCCTCCTGTCTAAATGTCAAGGCGGTTGGAGTGCTGTCATATCCGACAATGTCCAAGTAGGCAAAAGGAGGGTTTACGATGGCAGCTGCCGTGCCCTCTGCCACCTCTGCAGCGGTAGGGTACTCAAACGCACGGCATGAGGTGCAGCCCCAGCCCTTATCAATGATAGTTAACATTCCGGCCAGGGCTTTGGCTGTGACCAAGGGTGTCCAAGTCGTGACGAAGTCAGCTCTATTAAGAAGCTCACAGTGCTCGGCCATTAAAAGTTAAGCTTATTAGCCATCATCTGTTTGGTCTCCGTCGTACTTGAGGGTGACTGGCAGGAAGCCCATCGAAAACTTCGGATAATCAGAGGTCGTGACGGTGGAGTAGGTAAAGCGTACTGCAGCAGCAGCCTCGAGCCGCTTGAAGTCATAAGCGTTGCTATATTGAGAAGCCATGAATGTGCTGTTGAACGGCAACTCCACATTATCTTATTACGTGAAGTTCAAAGGCGGAGCCAGCACGCTCTGAGACCACGTCTGCTGGCTTCTGGTAGCTGCGCCCGAAGATGTGAGAAGATATTGTGTAAGCGTATTCGCAGTGTTCTTCTGGGCGATCTGCTGGCGGAAGTACTCGGCAGGTTCATAGATTCCTGTATCTGGACCTGTCTCAGTCATGCAAAGAACACTTCCTCCAAAACCGTCTTGCCCCATATAGGCCAGATAGTTCCGAGCAACTGCAGTGCCCGTGGCAGCGGCAGACAGGTACTGAGCATATGTATAGACGGTAGGAGCAGCAACAGTATTAGAAGCAACTGCTGCCTACCCGGCATCGTACTGCACCTTGCAGTGCAGACAAACGACCGGAAGTTTCAAAGTCGAGCTCTGCTCCCAGACGGCCACATTTCCTTGCTGGCTGTCGTATCTGTACGTAAGCTTGGCATCATAGACCAAGCCGTTGGCCTGATCAGGTGCACGAGCCCACTCACCGCAATTATCATTTGCGATCGTGAAGTTTACTGGAGCAGGCCGAGGAGGAATCGTAATAGTCGACGAAGGAGCCACAACTGTTTGCCCCGTAGCTGGATCAATATATGCTTAACCTTGCGTCCCCCCAGTTGCAATACCATTCTGGCCACTGACTCCTACCAGCGTCATCTCCAGAAGGCACAGCACAAGCACCATTGCCCTGATGCCAGGCAGTACGGACATAGACCCAGCCTTTCTAGAGCGCTTCACAGTATTTACTATGAACTGCGCCTCTTAGTTGTTGTTGGATAATGATTTGTATTTCATTTAACTCTTCTTATAGAAA
>Ga0138261_1073961_pt1 | contig 11586 bp, 8 predicted proteins | sample RNAA_720151113_FD_105266 | JGI IMG/M metagenome (GOLD analysis project Ga0138261, IMG submission 105266) | Metatranscriptomics of polar marine prokaryotic and eukaryotic communities from Palmer Station, Antarctica after 72hr light incubation -... | ecosystem: Environmental > Aquatic > Marine >...
CTTTTTGCTATTTAAATTGTGACTATTATTTTGATAAAATTTGTTCTACACCTTCTTACCAAATCAGCAAAAAAGCCCTTATTTTTTGTGACTTCTCTATTAATTCTTAGTGCATGCCAAACTGCTGTTATACAGCCTCAATTGGCAGACACGCCACGAAGACCAATGACCGATAATATTGTTGCAGAAAATGTGCCTAGAGCGCCAGCAAAGGCAGTTGCACAAAGTGCGGTGACCCCTGTAACATCGCTAATCGACATCGAATTAGCTGATACTGGTGAATTTGAAGCACAGACAAAGCCTGTTATAACAGCCCAAGCCATTGCACAAAAAATCGCCAATGAAAACGATCTTGGCTGGTCTGAACTTGACACTGAAGCTAGCACTAATACAGCAGCACAGTTACTAGCAGAAGCTCAAGAAAAAGCTAAAAAAGTCCCTTTGGTACAGGTTATTCCAGCACCTGTACCTGAGCTAGACCTTTGGCAGATTACTGTAGATAATTATGCTTTGGATCATGTTGATAATGCCAGAATCGAAGTGCACTATAAATGGTTCAAAAGTCATAAAGAGTATATGCATCGTGTTACTACACGGGCCAGTCGTTACTATCACTTTATGTTACACCAAGCCTTAGATAAATCGCTTCCTACTGAAATCTCCCTTTTGCCTATCATAGAGAGTGGCTTTGATCCTTTTGCATATTCATCAGGTCGGGCCTCAGGGGCATGGCAGTTTATCCCAGCCACAGGCCTTGGCTTTGGTTTAAAGCAAAACTGGTGGTATGACGGTCGCCGGGACATTGTTGCCTCTACTAAAGCCGCACACTTGTACCTTACGCAGCTGCATAAAATGTTTGATGGAGATTGGTTGCTAGCCATTGCCTCATATAATGGTGGCCAAGGTACAGTGCTTAAAGCGATTAAACGAAATAAAAAAGCGGGTAAACCCACTGATTTTTGGTCATTAGACTTACCCACAGAAACTATGAACTATGTGCCTAAGCTTTTGGCGTTGTCGCGCATTATTGCTGAACAGGCAGGAACAAACGGCTTGTATAGTATCGCTAATGAAGTTTACTTTGAGTCAGTGAATGTAGGTTCCCAAATTGATTTGGCGCAAGCGGCACAAATGGCCAACATTACCACTGATGAAATATACCGTTTGAACCCTGCCTTTAATCAATGGGCAACCGACCCTCAAGGCCCACACAACTTGCTCATTCCAGTGGCACATCTTGATACTTTTAAGGCTAGTTTGTTAGAGCTACCCACCAGTAAAAGAGTGGCATGGCAAAGGTATAAGATTGTCCCCGGAGATAGCCTATTAAAACTTTCCTACGATTTTCATGTAAGTGTTGATTTATTACGCACTATAAATAATATAGATGGAAATTTGATTAGGGCTGGGAAAACGCTGATGATTCCAGTTGCTAGTAAAGGTGCTGAAGCCTATACCTTAAGTGCGGCTCAGCGAGTGATTAATAGGCAGAAACAGATTAATCAAACTCAAGCTAGTGCGAGAGTAGATTATAAGGTGAAAAGTGGTGATAGCCTCTGGAAGATAGCTCAGAAATATAAAGTCAGTGTAAAGCAAATTTCTAGCTGGAATAAACTGAGCACTAAGTCTGTTTTGCAAATTGGAGATAAGCTAAGTGTATGGCCACGCAACAGTGGCACTAAACTGGCCTCTTCAACGCGCAAACTAGTTAAGAAATTGACTTATAAGGTTCGCTCTGGTGATAATCTATCGGCCATAGCCCACCGCTTCAGTGTGACTGTTAAGGACATACAAAAGTGGAACCAATCGCTCACCAAATACTTACAACCTGGGCAACAGCTAAGCTTGTTTGTTGACGTGACAAAGCTAAAACAATAGACCTAAAAAACCCGCTTAGAGCGGGTTTTTTAGGTCTGCTAATAAGTAATAAGCTAAGCTATAAACTTAGCTGCATACATAATTGGCGGTGTTAAAGCTGGTCGTCTACACCTTGTACATACCAGTCCATACCTACAAGGCCAAAACCACCTAAGGTTTCACCTTCTGGTACGCCTACAGATCCATCTTGCTTATATACTGGGCCAGCAAATGGGTGAAGTTTACCCTCAGTAATCGCAGCTGTAGTTGCTTGCGCCATTGCTTTGACATCAGCAGGCATGTTGATAAACGGACCCATGTTAACCATGTTGCTATCCATACCACCAAACGTATCCATGCTTTCCCATGTACCATCTAACACAGCTTGTGTACGTTCAACGTAGTAGTCATCCCAATTATCAATGATAGAAGTTAACAATGCGTTAGGCGCAAAAGCGGCCATATCAGATGCTTGACCAAAGGCTTTTACACCCTGCTCTTCTGCCACTTGAACTGCTGCAGTAGAGTCAGTGTGTTGAGTAATTATATCAGCACCTTGGCTAATCAATACCTTAGCAGCATCCGCTTCACGGCCTGGGTCAAACCAAGAGTTAACCCACACTACTTTAAGCTTAAAGTCTGGGTTAATCGTTTGAGCACCAAGCAAGAACGCGTTGATACCACGCACTACTTCAGGAATTGGGAATGAACCTATATAGCCAGCAACGCCAGTTTCAGAAACCTGAGCTGCAATCTGCCCGATCACATAACGACCTTCATAAAAACGTGCAGCATAAGTTGATAAGTTGTCAGCGCGCTTGTAACCTGTGGCGTGTTCAAACTTAACGTTAGGGAATTTAGCAGCAACGTTTAAAGTTGGATCCATGTAGCCAAATGAAGTGGTGAAAATCAATCCAGCACCTTGGCGAGCCAAACGTGTGATAGTGCGCTCGGCATCTGGGCCTTCAGGGACGTTTTCAACAAACACAGTGTCTACCTGATCACCTAAGCGAGCATCAATAGCTTTGCGGCCTTGGTCATGTTGGTAAGTCCAGCCATGATCACCAGGTGGGCCAATATAGATGAATCCAACTTTTAGCTTATCTGCAGCAACTGCAGAAATAGATAGTGCTGAAACTAGCGCAATGCTGGCAGCAGCTGTGAGTAACTTCTTCATAAGGTCTCTCCTCATCAAAATGATGGTTATTATTAAAATGTTACAGCAATAAAGACCGCAGCTAAGCTAACGGTCAGGCACAAACCCTTGCCCTAAAGAGGCTGGGGTGTTGATTACAGATAAACGACGATTAGTAGAAATAATAACCAGCGCTAAAATAGTTGCAACGTATGGCAGTGAAGATAGTAGTTGTGATGGAATACCTACCCCCATTGCTTGGGCATAAAGCCCTAAAATCCAAACCCCACCAAACAAATAGGCGCCCATAGCCAATCTGGCAGGTAGCCAAGTAGAGAATACCACTAACGCTAAAGCAATCCAGCCGCGGCCAGCCGTCATGTTTTCTATCCACTGAGGCGTATACACTAAAGATAAATAAGCACCTGCTAGCCCAGATGTAGCCCCACCAAAAGCTATACAGGCATATCGAACTGCAACTACACGATAGCCTAAAGCATGGGCCGAATCATGATTTTGACCAACGGCACGAATAATTAAACCTACACGGGTGTACTTTAAAGCATAAGCCACACCAACTGTCAGCAAAATAGAAATATAAACCAGCGGATCTTGGCCAAAAACCAAGCGCCCTACGAAAGGTAAGTCAGATAGCCATGGTATGGATACATTAGCCAACTTTACCCCTGGAAGGCCTACAAAACCACTTCCAATTAGACCTGAAAGGCCCAGGCCCAATAGGGTGATCGCCAAACCTGTGGCCACCTGGTTAGTAATTAAAGTTTGTGTAAGCAAACCAAACAATAACGATGTGGCAATACCTGCTAACACTGCAGCTATCACGCCTATCCAAGCTGAACCTGTGACATGAGCTGCAACAAAGCCACACACTGCTCCCATCACCATCATGCCCTCTATGCCTAGGTTAAGCACGCCTGAACGCTCAACCACTAACTCGCCAATAGCCGCTAGTAACAAAGGTGTGGACGCTGTAATAATAGTCAGTAGTATGGCTTCATATGGGCTCATGACGCACTCCTTTTGCCGTGTTGTATAGGGTTACCACTAATCCATTTAAGGCGGTATAAAATTAAGGTATCGCACATCAAAATGAAAAATAACAACATACCCTGAAATACTTGAGTGGTTTTGTCTGAAATGCCTAACTCTATTTGCACCCCTTCACCCCCTATATAACTAACAGCCAATAGCAAGCCAGCAACAATCACTCCAAGTGGGTTCAAACGCCCCAAAAAAGCCACTATGATTGCTGTAAAACCGTAGTTAGGAGAAATATGGGGTTGCAATTGACCTATTGGCCCTGCCACTTCAATTAATCCAGCAAGCCCTGCCAGGCCACCCGAGACCGCAAAGCAAAACCAAACCATTTTAGTTTGTGAGAACCCAGCAAACGCACCTGCTCTGGGCGCACTGCCCACCACATTAATCTCAAATCCCTTAAGTGTTCTGCGCATGACCCAAAATAATATTAATGCAGCCGCTAAAGCTACTACTAGGCCAAAGTGCATTCTTCCATCACCCCACGTTGGCAAAAGGTGCCAACCTTCAAAGGATACTGACTTAGGGAAGTTATAACCATCAGGATCTTTCCATGGCCCACGTACAACCCAATCCAAAAGTAATTGGGCAATATAAACCAGCATCAAACTAGTCAAAATTTCATTCACACCAAAGCGCGTTTTTAGCCAAGCTGGAATGAGCCCAAACAGTGCCCCACCGAAGGCTCCCAAAACCAGCATCACTACAAGCCCTAATGGAGACTGCCATTCGCCCCACAACACTGGAATGATTGCTCCCATCAATGCGCCAGCGGTAAGCTGACCTTCTGCCCCAATGTTCCATACGTTAGCTTTAAAGCACACGGCTAAGCCTGTGCCAATAAGTATCAATGGCCCAGCTTTTACCAACACTTCCTCTATAGACCACCAACTCGTTAAAGGATCAATAAAGTAAATATAAAGGGCGCTAAGAGGTGGCTTTCCCATAATTGCAAACATGAATCCACCCATCACAACGGTAAGCAATATGGCTAACAACGGAGAAAACAAATTCATTAAGCTTGAAGCTTGAGAGCGCTTTTCTAACAACAATTGCATCTTAAGCTCCAGTTTCTTGAGTGGCTTGTTCATGTGATCCTGCCATCATCAAGCCAATTTCTTCGCGTGATAAATCTCCAGCAGAATAAGTGGTAGATAATTGCCCTCTGGACATTACCGCAATATTGTCAGCTAACTCAAAAATTTCATCAAGGTCTTGGCTGATAATTAAAATGGCACTGCCTTGGCGGGACAAATCGATCACTGCTTGGCGAATGAGTGCAGCAGCCCCAGCATCAACACCCCATGTAGGCTGGTTTATAACCAATATTTTAGGCTTGCGATTCATTTCTCGGCCTACTACAAATTTTTGTAAATTACCGCCCGAAAGCGAAGCGGCAGTCACATCTTCTTGAGATTTGCGCACATCGTAATCAATACCAATCACCTTATTTAATTGAGATAGCTGCTCCCGATCTATTCCCAGCCAACCGCGGTTTAACGAAGATGGCGTATCATTACAAGCATGTCTGGAGAGTAAGATATTATCTGTTAAGTTCAAATGCTCTACAGCGCCATGCCCTATTCGCTCCTCAGGTACGAAAGCAGCACCAAGACACCGGCGTTGATTAATGCCTAAACCATCACATGTCTGTCCTACTAATGTAATGGAACCTCTATCCGCATTGGACTGTTCACCTGAGATTACGCTAAATAATTCGCCTTGGCCATTGCCTGCAACACCAGCGATAGCAAGAATTTCACCACTTTTTACTTGCAGGTTAATATCCACCAAATCTATCCCAAAAGGTAGTGATGAAGCTTGGTGCATTTTCGTGATCGATAAGAGAACATCACCTGTCCCACTGCTGGCCATGCGACTCACTTCGTGCACACTACTACCCACCATAAGCTTGGCTAAAGTTGCGGCAGTTTCGATCTGAGGATCAACTTCGGCAATTAACTTGCCATGACGCAAAATAGTAGCATCTTGGCAGATGCATTTTACTTCTTCTAAACGATGAGAAATGTAGAGCACAGCGCAGCCCTCTTTTACCAAGCGGCGTAAGGTTGCAAATAACGCTTGAGCTTCTTGTGGGGTGAGAACCGCAGTAGGCTCGTCCATAATAAGAAGCTTGGGCTCTTGTAATAAGCATCGTACAATTTCAATACGCTGTCTTTCGCCAACAGATAAATCAGCAACCAGTGCGGCAGGGTTTAGAGGCAAGCCATAATCATGTGACAAGTCAGCAATACGCTGGCTTAAATCACCTTTGCGCAGAACAGGAGGAAGAGCAAGGCTGATGTTTTCAGAAACGCTAAGGGCTTCAAACAAGGAAAAGTGCTGAAACACCATGCCTATACCTAGCTCTCTAGCATGAGCTGGGCTTGCAATTGAAACCTCTTTTCCTTGCCAAAAAATACTGCCAGAGGTCGGTTGTAAAGCACCGTACATCATTTTAACTAGGGTAGATTTACCTGCGCCATTTTCACCTAAAAGCGCATGGACTTTACCCATTTCTATGGACAAATTTAGGCTATCGTTGGCATAAAAATCACCAAATTTTTTACTAATGTTCTTAACCTGCAATAACGCAGGTTGTTCCTTCTTATTGTTTTTATCTAGCATGAAATTCCAGCGTTAAAAATTAGTTCACATTTGGATTTTAACAATATTATAGACTGGGTCAACCAAAAACTGACTATTTGGTTAGTTTTTGGTTGACCTAATTATTAGTTCTGCTAGACACTATAAACTTCAAACTCTTTAAAGTACTCATTTTCGGCTAACTCTGCAGGTGCGACAACAGCATCCGAAGGCTGACCCTGCAAATAACGCGCAGCCACTGTTTGTAATGATGAAAGACTCACATCCAGTATCGCCAACCTAAAGGCCTGACGTATATCAGCAGTGCGCCCATGCAACTCATTTTGGTAAGCTTGTAAGGCTTCACCCGCTGGAGAACCTGGTTTATCCAAGCTGCCAATGACCCCTAGCACAGCTTCTTCTAGGTGCTGGTTTACCAGTTGATCTGAAAGCACCCAGTCTACAGATGCACCAAAGTCTGTAAATGTTTCTTCACTACGAGGGTCACGATAGGAATAGAATCTGAAGCAGGCATTATTATTATCCTGTCCTGCGCCTCCACCGTAGGCTCCACCTTGTTCGCGCACCGCGCGATGTAAAAACCCATTGCGTAACACTTCACCAAGAACAACCAATGATGCCGCATCAGGGTGAGCGCTTGAAACCGTTGGAAAAGATCTGGCGCAATAGTTTACCTGAGTGTTAGTTGTCCACAATTGCGGTGCGGGCTGCTTTTTTTGACTGACTATCGAACTTGTTATAAGTCCAATTCAAACCACCTTTTAACTGCCCCACTTGAGGTGCAAACGCGGTAGTAAATGTATTTTGTATATTAGCTTGCTGTTGTTGCTCACCTACGCTTGCTAATTGCAAAGGTTGTTTGCACAACTGTATGTGCAGTTTGGATAGCGTATTACATAAGTCTGTCAATTGTTCGTCGTCTTTGAGACCGTCATCAAGTTTTTGCAACCAAACCAAACCATCTAAACCACTCACATTAAACTGCAGGTTTGCACCAGCGCTCATATTACGGCTTGCCGCACCTAGTGCAAAGCTGTGGCCAGATTGACCTACACTTTGTTGACGACGTGAGCGCAACTGCCCTACTAACTCTTTAATACGCTGTGGCTCGTCAAAACGCACAGATAACAGCGTTTGTTTAAGCAAATCAACGATAGCCACTTGCTGACTGACTAGCCCCTTAGTGCTAAGCATAAAATAAGCATTGAGTTGGTCAGCATTACTGGCTTGCCCACGATAAGATAAGTAGGCAGAAAGGCTGCCACACACAGCGGCTTGTGTTGCCTGTACTGATAAATAGTCTTGTTTACCAATCCCAAGTTCAGTCATTAACTGAGCCAATAAATTAAGGTAAGGTAAAGTTTGCGCATCTACTTGAGGCCAATCAACAACTAACTGGTGATAAACCAAACCATTAGTGCCTGCTCCATAAAATGCCCACCCTAAATCTTTATCAGACAATGTAGCAGTCGCAATGAGCTGAGTAGCAGGAATATCATTGCGCGTGACTTCTGGCAAAATGTCAGCGTCATCTTCTTGAGATTGGCGCTTTAACAGTGCGGCCGTTTCATCGATAACTACCTGGCGCTGTTGTTCATTCATAGCAACTAACATGTCACTTAGACGTTGTTTTTCTGCGGCATCTTTGCGGCTTGACATATTTTCATCAGGCACCAGTGTCAAGCGCACTTGATGAGAATTATTAATGAGTAAGGTTTGTATTAAGTTGGGTATAAAATCACGATCTTTAATATCAGCAGCAAGCTCTAACAGAACAGGGTCAAGGTTAAGTGCAGCTAACGCATCACCACCATGAATAGCCGCCGGTAAAGCGCTTAATATAAGTTGCATACCAAAGGGGTAGCCATCACCACCAATTTCACGCTGTCCAAGCTCAAGTTGATGCAGAGCGGCTTCAATTTCACTTTGTGGTACACCTTCTTTTGCTACTTTTTGCAGACAGCTTAATACCAAAGTTTCAAACCCATCAGCATCTGAGGTTTCAGCCCCTTCTATACCGCAAACAAATGTCATTTCTTTATTTGAGTCTTCTAAGCCACAAAGCTGAGAAGGCCCAGTACCTAAACCACAAGTTTCTAGCTCTTTGCGCAGTGGTGAAGCACTATTATCAAGTAACACTCGTGATAATAAATTAGCTCTCATTTGTTGCTTTAGATCAGTACTATGGCCCAACAACCACCCCATGACTAAATGGCTTTTAGCTTGCTCATCATTAGCCGCTGCAGGGTAACTTTCTTGTACTTTTAGTGGGCTGTAATAACGTTTTTCGTCAGCCACAGATAGGTTGATTTTTTGTGCTGAAAAACGGTGTAATGCATGCTTCTCAAAAGCTCCTTGATGCGTGGCTGCACTTATATCGCCACTGGTCATAAAAATTGCATTGGAGGGATGATAATGGCGTTTATAAAAAGCTAACAGCTGTTCATGGGTTAAATCTGGAATATCAGACGGTTCGCCACCACTGTTAAAATGATACGTTGTGCTTGGAAACAAATACTTAGTTAAAGTCTGCCATAGCTGACTTACAGGTGAGCTCATCGCTCCTTTCATTTCATTAAACACTACGCCTTTATAAACTAAACTTGGTTTGCCATCTTCATCAATAAGCTCTACGCGATGACCTTCTTGGGCAAAGTCTAAGGCATCTAAACGAGCGAAAAATACAGCGTCCAAATAAACTTCAAGTAAGTTATTGAAATCTTTTTTATTTTGGCTAGCAAACGGATACGCTGTCCAGTCACTACTGGTGAAGGCATTCATAAAGGTGTTTAAAGACCGCTTTATCATCATGAAAAAAGGATCTCTCACAGGGAACTTTTCACTGCCACACAACGCAGTATGTTCTAGCACATGAGCTACGCCCGATGAATCTTGAGGCATGGTTTTTAATGCAACCAAAAATACGTTTTCACTTTGGTCACTTGCCAAATGAATATGAGAGGCACCAGTAACAATGTGCTCATACTCTTGAATGTTGATATTTAAAGATTCTATTGTTTGCTGACGCAAAAAACGAAATGCAGTATGGGACTGTGGTGCTGCGGACATAGCTTTACCAATAAATAGATTTAAGAACCACAATCAATGGAATTTGACAGTAGAAGCATTAAGTTCAAGAAGCTGCCATACAGGCAACAATGTACGTTTAATTAGACGAGTATAATTTGAAACGTGTTGCTAGAAAAGTGTTCTGTAGAACAAACATCAAATAGCGGACGATAACCCCATAGCATATTTAATGACCTGCCTTTTCACCAAAGGAACTTTTGCAGAGGCCAGCACTAAATTACGTACCCATTTAGTTTTTGAACCTGTCTGGCTAAAGCCATGATAAAACGCATCCATGCTATGCAGCATAATACTATTAGCTAGCTTGCGTTGCTTTTGATATCTGAGTAGAACCCCATGACTTGACCAGTCTTCACCTGCTTTATCAGCTTTTATTACAACATTTGCCAAGCATGCAACATCTTGAAATCCCAAATTAACGCCTTGACCAGCCAATGGATTAATAACATGCGCAGCATCACCCACTAACACTACGCCAGATTCACAGTAACTGTGAGCATGTTGTTTTTGTAAGCCAAATGAAGCTTTTCCTGTAACCATTATTTGACCTAACTCTTTTGGGAAATGACCCATGATTTCATCTGCCAAAGCTTCATTTGATAGCTTTGATAACGCTCGCGCTTTATCAGCCTGATGGTACCAAACCACAGAACCTTGTTGTCCAAGCATAGGCAAAAAAGCTTGTGGGCCTGTATTTACGAAGCGTTGCCAAGTAATGTCTTGTTGTCCAAGCTCAGTAGTAACGGAGGCTACTAGACAAGCTTGTTGATATTGCCCCCTATTCACCCCAATACCGAAACCGTCTCTAACCTTAGATTGGGCACCATCTGCGCCCACTACCAATCTAGCTGACAAGTGCTGTCCAGTATCAAGCTCTATAATCGTACCTTTAACATTAGGGGTAAACCTGCTTGGGGATGCAGGGCAAATGACTTCAACATTTTTATAATCACGCAATGCCTGCCAAAGGCTTAGCTGAACTAATCTATTTTCCACAATATGACCCAGTTCAGATGCGCCCACTTGATTTGCATTAAAAGTTAAATCACCAAATCCAGCAACTTCCCAAACCCGCATTCGTTTGTAGGGACACAGACGCATACTTTGTAATTTTTCCCAAGCCTTTGAGCTTTGCATTACTTCTGCACTTTTTGGGCTTAGGGCGCAAATCCTCAAATCAAATTTTTGGCTTAGATCGAATTCAGTAGGAGTGGCAGCCTCTAGCAATGCAATAGAAAACCCTTGGGGCGCTAGCAGCGTGGCTAATGCAGCTCCAATCATTCCACCACCACAAATCACAATGTCGTAATCACACTTCACGTTTTTTCGCCTTTAGGTCTATCATTACATCAGTTTATTTAATTTACTATTACACTATAAAAGCACTTTCATTTCGTACCAACTTGTGGTCTATTAAAAGCACGGCTCAGATATAAGCATTGCTTTTTATGAAGCCCAAGTAAAGTTGATAATTACCAAAATATCACTTTTAACTTAACCCGTTTAATTAACTTATCCAGAGGTCCCACTATTTATTTTTAAATCCAACTTACGATAATAAGGAATCGATTATGCAAATGAACATTACTGCTCGTCACGACACCAAAGCTACCAATGCAATAAAAGAACGTATTATGGCCAAGCTGCAGAAAAATGAAAGCCACTTCGATCACATTACCAATATTCAAGTCACCATGGACAAAGAAGGTAACCAAGACCTTGCTGAAGCCACTTTGCACCTAGACACGGGGCACGAGATTTTTGCCAAAGCTCGTGGTGACAATATGTTTAGTGCCATAGACTCACTAAGCTCAAAAATCGAAACACAATTACAAAAA
>Ga0138261_1242615_pt1 | contig 11515 bp, 10 predicted proteins | sample RNAA_720151113_FD_105266 | JGI IMG/M metagenome (GOLD analysis project Ga0138261, IMG submission 105266) | Metatranscriptomics of polar marine prokaryotic and eukaryotic communities from Palmer Station, Antarctica after 72hr light incubation -... | ecosystem: Environmental > Aquatic > Marine >...
AAATCCGCGCAAGGTGAAACCGAGTACTGGAGACAGAGAAACGCGACTTTCAACACTCTCTACCAGTAACTGAACATGCCACACGTCAAAAGGATCATTCATGTCATGACCTCTCATGATCAGAAGAATGATGGATACAGCCTCGAGAACTACAACATCCAATATTAACTCTTCTAGAAGCAGCAGGCCATCGCCAAGGACTTCGTTAAGTTCTTGAGCACTCTCGAGAGACAATTCAAAAACATTGCCAGAGGTGACCTTTCAATCATTGAGGAAACTCTCCCATCACTCCTTACAGGTTTGAAATTGATCTGGACCATTTCCAGACATATTAAACAAAACGAGCTAAAGATGGAAGATATTCTTGAAAGCATCTCCACTGAAATCTGCGAAATGGTCAAGAGAAAGATTGATATCGCCAAGATTTTCAAAAAGCCAGATGAGGCCGTCATCGTCATCGGAAAAGGCAAGACCGTCCTCGAATCCTGGAGAAAGGAATTCGACAAGACAAAGCGTGCCATCGAGAACGAGCAGACCGTCAAAAGATGGGACTTCCAAAAAACCAGAGAGATTTTCTAAACACCAGGTTACATGAAGAACGTCCTTGATAACATTGAGGAAGCATGCAAAATCATCCAAGAGTTTTATGCTATCCTCGGTCCAGACCTTGCTCAGATCACCGGTAGCTCCGATCAAATCGACATTGAAAATGAAAAAGTTAAGGACGAAGTCCGAAAACTTGAAACTTTCAACTTCGATGTGTTCAACATTAAGCATCAGACCAGATGGGAAGAAACCTTCGCCCAGTTCAAGACCAACATCGTCCTCATCGATGGACAGGTTGTCAGTCTTATTGACAAGACCTTCTCTGGAAGACAACTCAACTCATCTGAAGGTGCCTTTGATTTACTTTCTAAGTTCTAGAACGTCAAGACTAGAGACCTGATTACTCAACTTTTCAAGACTAAAAACGAGTAAGTCCTCAAAACTTATCAGTTAGAATTGAATGAGATGAACAGACTCTTCATTGAAGGAAAGACACAAGGCCCACACCCACCTATCTCCAAGAATATGCCACCTAAAGCAGGTTCCATCGCTTGGTCAAGATCCATCATGGGCAGAATCAGCAAACCAATCAAGAAGTTCAAATCCAAGGCCGACCAACTCATGACCAAGACATTCAAAGATGCAGCTCTCGAGTACGTCAAGCTTGCCAAAGAGCTCGATCAAGGATATGAAAAAGTCATCTTCGAGAAATGGAGAGAGGAGAACACCTCCAAAGCTATCGAACTGTTGAAGAAATACATCCTCAGTTGGAAGAAAGTTGGTGACAACATCGAGTACTCCGTTCAATTCGAGCCACAACTCAAGGTCATCATCAGAGAAGCTAAGTTCCTCGACAGAATTGGAAAACGCATTCCACAAACTATCATCAACATTGCTCTCCAAGAAAAAGACTACATGAAGTACATCGATAAGCTTAACCAACTTCTTAGAGGTTACAACTCAGCTCTCAGCTATTTGAAACCAGTCGAGAAGAAGCTCCTCGAAAAACAAATTGACAAGTTGAACAAATGGATGGACAAGGGTGCCCAAAACCATAATTGGTTCTCTCTTTCCATCAATGAGTACATCAAAGAATGCCAACAGGCTATCGATAGCTTCATTGAAATCAAGAACAGAGTCATCCAAAAGGCCGGAAACATCGAAGAGAAAGTCTTGAATATTGAAAACTGCCAAATCATCAACCAGATTGATTTCGACAGAAAGACAACTATGGACATCTCTGAGTTCTCCAAGTACTTTGAAGATTACTAAAACAAAATGATCAATTCACTTGTGAAGGACTATCAGAACATTGGTGATCTGTACTTGAAGCACATCGAAGAAAGTACTGTGAAGCAAAAGAAAGCAGATGGTGAGCCAAGTCAAGAGATGCAACCATACTATATGTATTGGGAGCGCAGAATCTTCAACGCCATCACCAAAATGGTGGTGCGAGCTCTTGCTGCCAACAAGACTATCTTCATGAGAAATGAAAGACCATGCTTAATCAAGATGTCTAGTTCATACAATCATCCAGAAATCACTTTCCATCCAACTACCGAAGATCTTAGAAATGAACTTGAGAAATTCTCAAGAAACATTTTGGAATCGACCAAGAAATTTGGAAGATGGTGGGACAAATTCTGCCATATTTTCGACGAAAAGCTCCATGAGGAAACCGCCGAGAAATATATTCCATACACTTTCCACGATGACGTAGTAAAGAACAAGATGATCTACACCCTCCATTATGAAATTATCTAATGCAAGGGTCAAATCATTGACAAATTCGCTCTTCTCGAAGGTGGCTGGAAAAAGAGATATAAGTTTGGAGATCTCTTCGACAAGACTGCCATGTCTAAACTTCAGAAGCAAATTGACAAATCTCAATCGACCCAGGAAATTGAGCAAAAGATTAACACTCTTCAGATGTCAAGAAGCATCATGCAACAGCACCAAAACGAGCAACAAAACTACATCGTCATGATTGACAAGAGCGAGCTTGCTCAAGCCTCCATCAGCAAAGTTGACGAATGGCTCCAGATTCTCGGTGACAGTCTTAAGCAGATCGCCACCAAAGAGCTTAGAAACATTATCAGAGACACTGAAGAATATGAGAAAGCCCTCAAAGGTGAAATGGGTGCCATTGAGCAACTTAAGGCACTTTTGAATGTTATCACTGAGATCAAGAACAAATCTATGGATATGGAATTCAGAATTGTCGAGGTCCAAGAACAGTTCAGAGTCCTTAAGATGTACGATTACACTATCGAAGAGGAAGTTCAAAAAGAAGTCGAATGCCTCATGACCAACTGGGAAGACCTTCTCGAATTCGCTGACAGAAAAGATTTCGAAGTTAACGATTTCAAAAAGAGTTTCTCTGAAGTAACCAAAACTGAGGTCGAAGCTTTCAAAGTGAAGATTGTTGAAGAATATGAAAAATACATGAGCCATGGACCAGGTACACTTTCAGTCCAACTTGATGAAGGTTGTGAATTACTTGCCCTATCCAAGGAACAGATCAGACGATTCAACAGAACCAGAGAAGAAAACGTCTTGGCTGAAAAGTTGTTCAACTTGCCAATTTCTAAATTCCCAGAGCTCGTTGCAATGGAAGAAATGAACAAGAAATATGACTTAGTCTACAACATCTACAAGGAGTACACAGGCCAAATGAAAGATTTCGCTCTCGGTTCTTGGAACAAACTCGATGCTGCCCAACTTATTGCAGCTGCCAGCAAGTTCGAGAGTCTTGTGAAAAAGCTCGGTAATAAACTTCCAGGTGCCGATGGAATGTTCCCATATACCAAATTGAGAGAACAAGTTACCGGTTTCAAGGAATCCCTTCCACTGATTGAAATGCTCAAGAACCCAGCTATTCATGAGAGACATTGGAAGAGAATTATGGAGGAGACTGGAAAAGCCTCAGGTGAAATCAACCTTAAAACCATGACCCTTGGCAAAGTTTTCGAACTTGAACTCCAACATTTCGAGGATAAAGTTACTGAAATCTGCGTAGAGGCTGGTGAAGAGGCCAGAAACGAAGAAAACTTGCAACAGATTGAGCATACTTGGAAAATCACTAACTTTTCCATTGCCGAATTTGCACTCAAAGGTTCAGACCAAAAAGGTTACGTGCTCAAATCACCAGATGACATTAGACAAACACTTGAAGATAATATTCTTGTGTTGCAATCTCTTTCAGCCAACAAGTATGTCAGGTCCATCAAAGCCAGAGTCACACAGTGGGAGAGAGATGTCAACATCATCAGTGATGTTATTGATATTTGGATGATCACTCAGAACAAGTGGAAGTATCTTGAAAGTATTTTCGCTTCTGATGATATCAAGATGCAACTTCCTGAAGAAGCTAAGAAGTTCGGAAGAACAGATACAGCTTACAAAAAGATCATGGAGTCTGTGAACCACTCTTCAAATGTGTTACATAACGCAGTCAAAGCTGATGGTGGATCAAGACTTGCAGACCTCAAGAACATTTCCCTTGACCTTGATAAGTGCCAAAAGAGTCTTTCTAACTATCTTGAGACCAAGCAAATGGCCTTCCCAAGATTCTATTTCATCTCCAATGATGACTTGCTTCAAATTCTCGGTTCTTCAAGCCCACAAGCCATTCAACCATACCTTTTGAGTCTTTTCGATAACTGTAAGAAACTTGTCTTCGGAAAAGGAGACAAACAAATCATCGGCATGGTGTCCGATGAAGGCGAGGAGTACGCTTTCGAGGCACCAGTTAAGCCAGACGGAAGTGTTGAAGACTGGATGAACAAGATCGATGACGAGATGAAATCTAGTCTTAACTTGATTACCAAGAAAGCTGTTTTCAACTATGCTAAAGCAGACAGAGTTGAGTGGATCAAAGGTGAAATCGGTATGGTTGCCGTCGTCGGCACTCAAATCTGGTGGACCTTCTCAGTCGAAGATGTCTTCAGACTTGTAGCTAAGGGAAATAACAAGGCCATGAAGGACGAACTTGCTAAGGAAACCATATAATTGAATGATTTGATTGCACTTGTAAGAGAGAAGATTAACAACAACTTAAGAAAGTGCGTCAACACCCTCATTATTCTCGATGTACACGCCAGAGATATCGTTGATAAATTCGTCAGAGATTCTATCCGTGTCGCCAACGACTTCGCTTGGGAGAGTCAACTTAGATTCTGCTGGGACCTTAAGAAAAATGACATCATTATCGACCAATGTACTGGTAATTTCGATTACTGTTATGAGTATCAAGGTCTCAATGGTAGACTGTGTATCACCCCACTGACAGATAGATGTATCATGACATTGACTACAGCTCTTACCTTCAAACTCGGAGGAGCTCCAGCTGGACCAGCTGGTACAGGTAAAACTGAAACAGTCAAGGATCTCGCCAAAGGTCTTGCTCTTAGATGTGTCGTCACCAACTGTGGTGAGACACTCGATTACGTTGCCATGGGAGTCATCTTCTCCGGACTTATTCAAACAGGTTTCTGGGGTTGCTTCGATGAATTCAACAGAATTAATGTCGAGGTACTGTCTGTCGTTTCTGCTTAGATTAAACTTATCCAAAATGGTTTGATCTTCGAAAAGAAAAAGATTGATTTCCTTGGAGTTGACATGAGACTGATCCCAAGTATTGGTATCTATATTACGATGAACCCAGGTTACGCTGGTAGATCTGAGCTTCCAGATAACCTCAAGGCTCTTTTCAGACCAGTCACCATGTGTGTTCCAGATCTTCAACTGATTTGCGAGAACATGCTGATGTCTGAAGGTTTCACTCAGGCCACCCATTAGCCAAGAAAATGACGGTACTTTATAAACTCAGTAAGGAACAATTGTCCAAACAATATCATTATGATTTCGGACTCAGAGCCCTTAAGTCTGTGTTGGTCATGGCTGGTTCTCTCAAGAGACAATATTCCGATCTCCTCGAAGATATCGTGCTGATGAGAGCTCTGAGAGATATGAACATTCCAAAGTTCGTCTTTGAAGATGTACCACTTTTCATTGGTCTTATCAACGATCTCTTCCCAGGAATTAAAGCTGACAGAGTTGGATATGAAACTTTGAATCAACACGTCATTGACTACCTCGAGAAGAACAACAACAAACATTCTGACGATGAACTTTTCTTCAAACAAGTTGACAAGATCGTCCAACTTTTCGAGACCATGTAGACCAGACACACCACTATGATCGTTGGACCTACTGGATCTGGCAAGAGTGTTATCATCGACTCTTTAGCCAAAGCACTGAAAGAAGAAACACATGGCGCACCAACCATAATCCATACCATCAACCCAAAGATGATCACTAATCATGAGCTTTATGGTGTTCTCGACCCAGATACCAGAGATTGGACTGATGGTCTCCTCTCCAAGATTTTCAAGGATATCAATGTGGATCTCCTTCCAGACAAACCAGAGAGAAGATGGTTATGCTATGATGGTGATGTTGATGCTGTGTGGGTTGAAAACATGAACTCTGTCATGGACGATAACAGAATCTTGACGTTGGCAAATGGTGACAGAATCAGACTTTTGAAGCATTGCGCAATGATCTTCGAGGTCTTTGATCTCCAATATGCCTCACCAGCTACCATTTCCAGATGTGGTATGGTGTACGTTGACTCAAAGAATCTTGGATACGCACCATTCTACGAGAGATGGGTCGCCTTAAAAAGATTAAAGTATGGCGATATCATGGCTGAGAGTTTCAATGAGCTATATCAAAAATACGTTTTCCAATGCATTGAGCGTATCTTTGAAGGAAATGCTGGAACTGATGAGCTTGTGGCTCCACTTCGATTTATTTCACCAAGAACTAATTTGAACTGTGTCAAGCAACTTTGCGATTTGATCGATTCCATGCTCCCAGAACCAGATCAAAACAATCCTCCACCAGAGGAAATTGAGCAACTCGACAGATTCTACATCTTCTGCTTAATCTGGTCTCTTGGTGGACCTCTCGTCGAAGAAGACCGTGAGAAATTCAGTGACTTCGTCAGAAACCTCAGTGGTCTCGTTCTTCCACCAGCCTCACTTTACGATGAGTACTTCACCCTTGCCAAACCAAGCGTCTTCTCAAGATGGGATGACCTTGTGCCAGCTTACGTCCCACCAATTAACAAGAAATTCGGCAGCATCCTCGTGCCAACCGTCGATACCGTGAAGTATGCCTGGTTGACCAACCAAATCATCAAAATCAAAAAACCATCTATGTTCTGTGGTGATTCTGGTACAGCTAAAACTGTCACCTGTTTCTCTTGCTTCAATGCCCTTGACGCTGATAAATATGTCGTTTTGGGAATTAACTTCTCCTCCAGAACTACGTCAATGGACTTCCAAAAGATCATTGAGGAAAACATTGATAAAAGAACTTTCAAGACCTATGGTCCAAAAGCATCCGGTAAGAAATTGTTGGTCTTCATCGATGACATGAACATGCCAAAGATTGATACTTATGGAACCCAGCAACCACTTGCCTTGGCTCATTTCCTGATTGGTAGAAACCAACTCTTCCAGAGAGGAGGTGATCTTGAGCTCAGAGAAATTGTTGATATGCAATTTGTAGGATGTATCTCTCCAGTTTCAGCCGGTAACAACAGAGTGGACCCAAGAGTCCTCTCCATGTTCAGTGTTTTCAACTGTACAGCTCCATCCAGAGAATCTGCTGAAAAGATCTACACCCAAATTCTTGAAGCTCACTGCGCTGAATTCTGTGATGAAGTTAAAGGTATGGTCCCAAAGATCACCCAAGCTACCATGAACTTGTATTTGAGTGTCAAAGACAAACTTCCAAGAACACCAATTAAGTTCCACTACGTATTCAACTTAAGAGACCTCAGTAGAATTTACGAAGGTCTTCTCGTTTCAACAGTTGACAAATTCAACTCACCAGAGAAATTCATTCGTCTTTGGAGAAACGAATCACAAAGAGTCTTCTGCGATAGACTTATTGATTCCAGCGATCAAGAAATGATTGGAGTCAGTTTAATGGGAGACATCGTCAAGGAGTTCTTCAAGGAGTATGAAGAAGCTGTTAATCTTAACCCAATACTCTTCGGAGATTTCTTGCTTTCCAACCCAACTGATGAGGAGGCTGAAGACCCAAGACTCTATGAGGATCTCGGTGATTACTCCGTCATCAAGGAGAAACTTGACAACCTCCTTGTCGAATATGGTTATGACCACAAAGCCATGAACCTTGTTCTGTTCAACGATGCTCTTGAGCACGTCACCAAGATCCACAGAATATTGCGATTCCCAAAAGGCTGCGGTCTTTTGGTCGGTTTCGGTGGTTCTGGAAAACAATCCTTGACCAGATTGGCCACTTTCACTGCTGGATATGATCTCTTCACCATTAGTCTGATCAGAGGCTATAAAGAAACAGACTTCAGAGAGGACATCAGATCTCTCTATAAGTTGGTCCTGGACAAACCAAGAACCTTCTTGTTCACAGACTCTCACGTCGCTGAGGAAGGTTTCTTGGAGCTGATCAACAACATCCTGACAATTGGAATGGTGCCAGCGTTGTTCCCAGAAGAGGAGAAAGATGGAATGATTAGTCCATTAGAAGAAGAAATGAGAAAACAAAAACTCCCAGAAACCAAGGAGTTCAGATGGGGCTACTTTGTCAATAGAGCCAGAGAAAACCTCCATATCATCTTAGCTATGTCCCCAGCAGGTGATCAACTCAGAATTAGATGCCGTAACTTCCCGGGCCTGATCAGTAACACCAACGTAGATTGGTTCTTCCCATGGCCTGAAGATGCGCTGACGGCTGTGGCCACCAACTTCATGGTTGAAGTGGCACTCGAAGCCGAAGAAAAAGAAAAAGTAACCTAACATTTAGTTATGGTACACATGTCTGTCCAACAGTACTCCCTCGATTTCTAGAGAATCTACAAGAGAAATAACTTCTCTACACCAAAGAACTATCTTGATTTCATTAAGAATTACATTGCTTTCCTTAAAGATAAGAGAACTCTATATGATAACAATGTTAGAAGACTTGAAGGTGGTCTCACTACCCTTAAGAAAGCACAAGAAGACACAGAGGTTTTGAGTCTCGAACTGGCCGAAAAGAACAAAGATATTGCCAAGAAGACAGCTGAAGTCACAGTCATGATTTAAGAAATTACAGTCAAATCTGACGACGCTGCCATTAAGGCCAAAGCAGCTGGTGAAAAGAAGGCTCAACTTGATGCTGATGGTATTATCATTGCAAGAGAGGAAAAAGAAGCCTCCATTGCCTTAGAAGCAGCCGTCCCAGCACTCGAGGCAGCCAAAGCAGCCCTGGCTAACATTCAAAAGAAAGATTTGGATGAGATTAAAGCACTGGCTAATCCACCTCAGGCTATTTATGATGTCTGTACCATTTGCTTCTTCTTGTATCCAAAAGACAGGCAATATGACAAAGTAACAAAGCCAGAATGGACCCAAATTAAAAACGCTGTGTTGGCTGAAACATAAATGATTAACAACTTGAAGACTTTCCAAGTTGATAAGCTTAAATCAGCAGGAGCTTCAGCTGCTAAGAAGAAGATGGAGATTCTGATCAAAGAGATGGGCTTAAACGGAGAAGAGCTTGCTAAGTCCATTACTGTTAAGAACTTGGCTACTGGTGGTCTGTACAGATGGTGCGATGCTACAATCAGATGCTATGAGATCTACAAGGATGTCGAGCCAAAGAGATTGAAGGCCGAAAAGATGAAGAAGCAAAAGGAATAAGGTGAAAAAGAGCTCGCTGAAACTGAAGCAGCTCTTAAGGCACTTAACGATCAACTCTCAAAATTGAATGCTGATATGAAAGTCCAACAAGATGAACTGGATGACCTCACTGCCAAATCCAATGAGATGACCAGAAAGCTCACAGCTGCAAGTCAACTGATTACAGGTCTTGGATCTGAGCAGGTTAGATGGGGCGAAGATCAAAAGCTCATTGAAATTGATAAAATCAAGCTTGTTGGTGATTGCCTTACCGCTTCCGCTTTCTTGAGTTACTGTGGACCTTTCAACTCCGTCCTTAGACAAAAGATGATCTTCGAAACCTGGAAAGCTGATCTCATTGAGAAAGAACTTCCAAATAAAGAAGATTTCAGTCTTGCTACCTTCCTGACCAATGAAGTCGAGGTGGCTAAATGGGCTTCTGAAGGACTACCAAGTGATGAACTTTCGGTTCAGAATGGTATCCTCACTCAGTATGCAAGTAGGTGGCCACTTTGTATCGATCCATAGATGCAAGCCGTTTCTTGGATTAAAACAAAAGAGACTGCAGGTGGTAACTAAGGTGCATTTGAAATTCTGACTTTCAATATGGGTGATTACATTAAGAGACTCGAAATGGCCATTAAGTTCGGTAAATCTGTACTCTTTGAAGCCATCGATGAAGAACTCGATCCAATGATTGACCCAATTCTCGAAAAGAACATCGTCAAAGAAGCAGGTGTCAACATGATTACTCTCGGAGACTCCAAGATGGAATATCATGATGACTTCAGAATGTTCCTCACCACTAAGATCAACAATCCAAAGTACACTCCAGAAGTTTTCGGTAAGACCATGATCATTAACTTCAGTGTTACACAACTCGGTCTCAGAGATCAGCTTCTTAACGAAGTCGTCCAGTACGAAAGACCAGAACTTGAAGAAGCCAGAAAGAAATTGATTGTTGAAACATCTCAAAACAAAGCTACCTTGAAAGGACTTGAGGATACTCTATTGTCTGAACTGTCAAAAGAAACAGATATTCCACTGGTCGATAATGTTTCTCTTATTGACACACTTAACGATGCCAAGACCAAGTCCGTCGAAATCAGTGCTGCTCTGGAGCAAGCTGCCATCACAAATGCTGACATCGAAGAAAACAGAAGTTCCTACAGTGAAGTTGCCTGGAGAGGTTCAATTCTTTTCTTCTCTATTACAGGTTTGTCCAGCATCAACGACATGTATGAGTACTCTCTTGGTTCCTACATGACCGTCTTCATGAATGCTCTTCAATTATCAAGAAAGGATAGCATTTTGTAAAATAGACTTAGAAATATTAAGGATAAATTGACCGCATTGGTTTACGATTTCACCTGCATGGGTATCTTTGAAAAACATAAGCTTATGTACTCATTCCAAATGGTCACCATGATCATGGATGGTGATGATGAACTCAATAAAATAGAGCTTGATTTCTTCCTTAAGGGTAATACCTCGCTTGATGCAGTTGACGCCAAGAAACCATATTCATGGTTATCTGATAATGGCTGGAAAGACATCTAGAAACTCAATGGTTTAGAGCCTGTCTGGGAAGGCTTCATTGAAAACCTCAAGAAAGAGCCAAAAGCCTGGAAAGAATGGTATGATCTTGAAGCTCCAGAGTCCAACCCAATTCCTTGCGGCTACTCTGGTACTCTCTCCAGATATCAATAACTCTCTCTTATGAGAGTCATCAGACCTGATAGAGCGGTAAATGCTATCAAGAATTTCATCATTGACAGAATGAGTGACTACTATGTCAAATCGCCACCACTTTCCTTTGAGAAAATCTATGAACAGTCCACAAACAAGACACCAATTGTGTTCATCCTTAGTCCAGGTGCCGATCCACTTAGTGATGTCCAGAAACTCGTTGAAGCTGTTGGACTCGGACAAAACAAATTCAGATTCTTGGCTCTGGGTCAAGGTATGGGTGAATAAGCTAAATCTTTCATTGAAACAGGATCAATGAGAGGATATTGGGTCATGCTTTAGAACTGTCATTTGCTTGTATCGTGGTTGAAAACACTCGAAAGAATCTATGACGCCATCACCAAGCCAGACAAAGCATTCAGACTTTGGTTGACCACTGCACCAACAGACAAGTTCCCACTTGGTATCCTTCAGAAGTCACTTAAGGTCGTAACTGAGCCACCAGATGGTCTTGGTCAAAACATCAAGAACACATACTCCAGACTTTCCGAGGATGTATTTGA
>Ga0138261_1330796_pt1 | contig 11489 bp, 1 predicted proteins | sample RNAA_720151113_FD_105266 | JGI IMG/M metagenome (GOLD analysis project Ga0138261, IMG submission 105266) | Metatranscriptomics of polar marine prokaryotic and eukaryotic communities from Palmer Station, Antarctica after 72hr light incubation -... | ecosystem: Environmental > Aquatic > Marine >...
CTAAATTTGAATGTCAATACGCATATATTTTTGTTATCATTCCATTGTGATGTCGAGAGACGTAACCCTTTTGTCAAACAAAGGGTCACGTACGGCTCACGCATTCACACTGGATTGTTCGAATCATTGTAATTATTCGAGAATCGTGCACAAATTCCTACGCATGCGCTTGATGATGATGACGACGACGACGACTAAATGACCCCGGCCTTCCTTTGTACTTCTCATTCTTTAACCCACTCACTATTTCCACCGATGCTCGGCCGACGAGCAACCGCCAAAAGATGTATCTGACTGCACGCACACGTTATTCTTGCACTCCATGCACTTCCAATCGGGGGGTTTAGTCGGATTGTAATCCGCAGGCTTCCCTTTTTTAATACACGTCTCCGCATTAGCCAAATATCGGCACTCCTCCGTCGCATAGCACATCCCGCCCTGCTTGATGGCCCCGAGATTCTTGTTGCCTTTTCCGAGATTCACTCCTGAGGACGTATCGTACGTCGCGATGCACATTCCCTTCTTTTTCCCGTACTTCGCGATCTGCAACTTCAAACCCTGGCTGTTCGGCAAAGCTAAGTTGACGTTATTCGCCGTAGACATGAAACCGCAACTCCCCGAGGGGTATTTGCCCCATTTATTGTTGATTATTTCACAAATAGGTGAGTCCCATTTGCCACTAGTGCAGGTGGCGGCCCTTGAAAACTTGTAGCCGTCATTGCACTCGAACACGTACGTGTCACCACTTTTCGTGTTTGCACCTCCAGATTTGCCGTTCTCCGGCTTGAAAGCAGCCGAGCATGGTGTTTCGACGCAGGTCCCGCTATTATCTTGGAAGCCTTCCTTGCATGCGCCGCTAGTGGCCGAGCCGGGCTTGCAGCTCTTGTCCTTCGGATCGCATGCCGAAGGGCCGGGCGAGCAGCTCAACTTGTTCTCATCTTTGCATTTCTTCTTCGCCATGACGCCGCACGGTTCTGTGCATTCACTAGCAGTCGAGAAAACTGAGCACTTTGAATCGTCGAATTTTCCTGCGTCGGCCCCCATGGGCCCTGAGTCGGTCGAGCAGAGAGGATACGCGGACGATCCCGGCTCGAACTGAACTCTGTTCTGCTGGTATTCTTGATTGGCCAGGAACTCCCATTTCTTGCTGTTCTTACCGGTGAACTGTTTCGTTTCAAAGTATGCGCCTTGCCATGCGCTGCATCGATTGTCGAGTGTGCTCTTAGAGACTCCGTTCCCGAGAACTCCGGCGCCCGTCCGGAACTGCCGACAGTTCGTACTGGTCCCCAGCACGACGCACAGGACGCCCCCGTAGTGCGACCCCGGAGTCTTCGCATTGATCGTCGCCGGAGTCGTCGTCTTGCTTGTGTCGTAACCGCACTTGAGCGTAGGGTTCATTGCTCCGTTCTCATCTTTGCTGTCGCTATGGAGAATCTTCTCGTACACCTTCGGCGTGTCCACCTTCGGCGTGTCTTTCACGGTCCAAGTTGACTCGCCGCACACCCAGATCGTCCCGTCCGGCATGTCTTCCGCGCTGTCCCACCCGTAAGAACCCGATTCCTCGCGGAAAGCCCTCGAGACGGCCCTGTCCATGTTGTCCATGGAGGTGCAGGACGTGTAGCCGCACTCCGTCGCGGCGGACTTAGGATACCATGGAAACTCCTGCGCTCCGACCCGGGAGGGGAGACTGATCGGATGCTTGCTCGAGTCTGACCGCGTGCGGCCGCAAGTCAGCTCCCAGTTGGACCACCAGTTCCCCGTGCACGCAAAGCACTGCCCAGTCCCCTTGAAGTCCTCATAGTCCGTCAGGGGCTTGCCGAAGAACTGCCAATCTTTGCGGTGCAGCTCACCGACGGCCGGAATTGACAGCGACGGCAGGCACGGACGCAACTTCCCTTCGAGTCTGACAGTCAGTTGGGTCGCCAGTTGGATCATGGATTTCAACTGTGGAAAGTATTGCGTGGACGGATAGAGTTCCTTGCGTTTGGAGTTGCCCTTAATTTGTTCGCGGAATTTGAAGTCGAAGATCCTGCTATTCAGTGACTTCTGGAAAGACATAATGACTCTTTTCGGTTCGTCCGGGTCGACAGTCCGCGCGTCCGCATACGTCCCGAAGGTCATAGTCGTCGTGATGACCACGACGCCGAAATATGTTCCCGGCGGAGCGACATTCTCTTGCCTGAATTTCTGATTCGGGTCTAGGCCATTCATCACGATGCTCTCAGCGCACACGTAGATGTTCCAGAATCCTTTCATGCCGAAAGTGATGCGACTTTCGAGCGCCTGTATCGCCGCATTGACGACCGATCCCTTTTTGATCTGATCCTGCAAGACGGAGACAGTGTCGGAGGACACGGTGTATTTGTTCGCCTTGGCCAGAGAGGCCAAGTCTGTCTTCGCGAGTGACGCGCGCCGCCCGGCAAAGCCCCCGACCCCGGCGGCCGAGGGACAGATCCACTTAGAGCCGTCGCCTGACTGCAGCATGCCCGCGATGACGGGACTCCCCTGGTGGAAGCACTCGTAGCAGCGGCCTGTTCCCTGGTACACCGACTTGAGGTCGCCTGCTCCCGGTTCGCTGTATTCCCACGTGATGGGCTTAGCTGTTTCTGCGGTCGTAAAGACGTCACCGAGGCCGACTTTCCACTTGAGTTCAACCGCTCCATTGTACTCGAGTTGGCGCGTCTGATCCACGTTCTTCGCGAGATGAAACGATCGAGACACTCCTGCTCCGGGCATGAGCCCCTCTGGTGCAGTCTTTGGAGTGAACGATGGTATCGGGTCTTTGGAGATTTTGCTGCAGATGTCTCTCTCGAACGGGAGCCGAATGGGCTGATCCAGCGCGCCGTCCTGGACGGGCGGCACTCTCGCGCCCTGCTGGATCGCGTCGAAGGAGCGGAAGTACGCCCCGATCTGTTTGTCCGCCTCAGGGTCGGTCGCATATGTGGTCGTCGCTGTCGCTGAGTTGGTCAGCCCCTCAAAGAACTTGTCCCCAGTCACGCTGAAGGATCGTTCGAGGCCGGATGATTTCGTCGCATCTGTCGTCAAGGCGATCTTGTGTGTGAAGACGGGACGCTTGGTGGGGTCCGCGATGAAGTTCTGTGGTTCATAGTGCCATTTGTTATTTCTGAAACAGTTCCCGCCCATTCTGTCTCCGTTCACCAAGGGCTTTGTCAAGTCGTACGATAGGCGCACCACCAGAGTAGCCGAGTATTCCAAAGATGTCCAGCTGTTTTCGGCGATTTTGGGTTGTGTATTCGCTGTTTGCTGTTTGAGCTTTACCCCCGATTCATCGGACGCTTTGGTTCCCTCGGCACATATTGCGACTTCACCGACCATCCAGCGTTGAAATCCCATATATTTCGAATTGTCGTCTCCGGTGAACTTCCATGCTATTTTTGTTTCCGCTTTCTTCCCTGTCGCTGCAAAGGACGCCCTGTAGTTGGCGAGGATCGTGCTCTCCACAGTCTTCCATTCTTTATTCAAATAAGTCCCATCGAGAGTGCGCCGGCCGACGCCGGCGACGTAGTGCTGGCGAAGAGGGAAGAGAGGGCAGTGGATATTATCCGGGGTGATGTAGCACGGGTAACACTCGGTTGTGCATTGGGGACGGTCTTCGGGCAGCTCCGGCATAATGGCATGCCACACTTGCTCGGAAGGGCATAGGACGGCCATTTCGGCAGACTCCGGCGTGGGATACTCGTGGCAGAGCGGCGGGAGATACCACTTGAAGCCCTCCCAGGATAGAGCGCCAGTGGATTCCTTGGGGAATCGCATCTTGAAGTTGAAGCCGAGGACGCCCACAGACGCGACGAGGGCGATGGATCCACCGAGCATGGAGACTGTGGGCTGCACGCTCGCCGCTAATTTCATTTGGGGCTCGTCGAAAGCGGCCCGCACGAGTAGAGGTACGTCGAGGGTGACGAGGTTGATATTGAGCTCGATGCCGAGCTTGAAGATCATGATGTCGATTGCATTGAGGGACACGACGCCGTTCATCGCAAAAGTCGCCGTCGGTGCGATGTGGAACGTCTTCTTTATCATACTCGGATCCCCGGGGGTCCAACTGCAGTATCCGGCGGGTCCGGCCGCCCCATTCGTCGCTAAAAGTCCAACGTCGCCGACTTTCTTGGAGAGCGGCATTGTATTGGAGTTGATCGCACCGCACACCTCCTCGCCGATAGCCTTCTGGCACTGAGAGGCTGCACCCTGCACTTCGAGATCCGCTGCCTGGCAGATGCCCGGCTTTGGTTCGAAGCTGCAAGTTGCGTACTCGAGCTGAAGCTGCGCTATCCCATTGATCTCAATGCCGATGGATATGGGGATTCCGAAGGTGACGATGGGAGGCACGTGGAAGGTGAAGGAGAAGAGGGTCTGCTGCTTTGAGAGGAGGAGTTTCTGCTCGTATCCCCCCAGAGTCGCATCCGGACGGTCGCAGACCAGGAACTGTTTTAGGGCCTTCGCTGGTTCTGATCCCGATGGACTGATGTCGATACTATTCATCAGTGCGGCCGCGTAAGACTTGCCGTCCGTCGCGAACTTACTGGCCTGTTGCATGATGAACTTGATGGCCTTCTGCAAGTACTGCAGGAGACTCCTGATGCCGCGAACGGTCGCGATGACAAAGTTCGGAATGTTGATTGCCGTGAGGATCTTCTGACTTATTTCGTTGAGGGTCAGGAACAGAGCGGAGATACTGGGGAGCACAGCTTGACACGCTGTCACAGCGTCCGTGATGTCTGCCGCCTTGAGGTTCGCCTTGGCGCCTGCTACTCCTTGGAAGATTGCCACCACCTTATCGATCAATGCCTTGACTTTTTCGTACGCAGCGGCGGAGGATTTGAGGAGGAACCCAGCTCCGTCCAGCAAGTCCGGGACGGCCTGTTCCATCATGGTGAGCGTCCGGTAGATGGTGATGAACGCCTTCTGTGAAAAGCTGACGCCGCCCGCTTCCCAGATCTGCATCGACGTCACGGCCGACGTCGCGCTCGCGTTCTTCTCGAAGGCGTTCATCTCCGTCACTTCCTCGGGGGACGCGAGCGTTGCCGTGCGGGACAGTTGGTCCGGCAGTGGAGGGCTCTCTGCGGTCACGCTGACTATGTCGACGGACGAGGTCTTGCCCTGCTCCGGGCTGATTGCCTCCGTCACCTGCGCCGTTGGCAGTGGCACGCAGAGGGCCGAGTCCACCTGGCACTGCGCGCCGGGGTCGTTGAGTCCGGGCACGAGCATACTGAGGGGCAGGAAGGTCCTGGAGAGGCACATCATCTTCTGCACGGTGGCTGGGTTGACGAAGGTCTTTTTGCCCTCGCGTGTGAATTTGGGTTCGAGTGCGGAAGCGCCGCCGTTGGTGGTGAGCGTGGCGAAGAAATCTGTCACTTGTGTCTTGATTTCATTCATCGTCGCCGGCACTGTCGCGAGGCAGTCGAAGAAGGCGACCATATTAGTAATGATGACCTGGAACTGGTCTTTGATGATCGTGGCAACATTCGCGAAGAGCTTTCCCAGCGTCGGGCTCAGGTACGTGTACGGCTCGACGGCGTCGGTGAGCGATTTCGCGAGTATCCCTAGCGAGTCTCCGATGGGCTTGAGAATCGTCGTCCCCGGTGTGCCCGTAATCATCGACACTGTGCCGGAGAACATGGTGCCGAAGGAGTCGCCCATTACCTGGACGACGCCCCAGAAAGCCGATACCATGACCTTGCCCTGCGTAAACATGGCCGGGAATTTGGCGACCTTGGCGACAATTCCGTTTGTCGAGAGTGCATCTCTGAACTCCGTGAAGGCCGCCGCATTCTCCCCTTCGCACTTGCTCATCGTAACCTTGAATATGGCCTGCAACAGATCGACAATGCCGGCCTTGAGCCCCGTCCCAGTTTCTGTTATAACGGCGGCGGCAGATTCGGCGCCAGTCGCGAATATCTTCACGATGCTCCGGACCAGATTTTCCGCAACGCCAGCGATGACAGCGAGAGTCGTCTCTGCCTGGTCCTTCTGCCCGTTGAGCAAACTTTTAATGGTTGGTATCGGATTGAGCGGCCGCAACGCATCGACGAGCTTACGGGGGAACTGGATCATCTGCGTGCGCAACTTGTTAATCGCCGTCATCGCATCGTAAATGGCGGCGTCGAAGACGTGGATGGCATTATTGATGGCATCCGTCGTGACTTCGCCGATCCCCGTCTTGACGGCCGCCGTCGCCTTGTCAATCTCCGCTTTGACAGCGGCTGTGAGGTTTGCCATCTCCGCTTCCGTCGACACCGGATTACACTCGCGCCAGTTCATGTGCTTTACTTTTGAAACGATCGACCCGATCTCAAGTGGAAGACGCAGCACCTCTCCTGCAATGCAAGTGAGGCTGATGGTTCCGCCGTTATTAGAGCACGGGACTGTGCCGCTCACGCTGACGGGCGCCAACTTGATCTCCTCGGCAGACGCCGTGTCGAGCACCTCGCCCTTACTCACCACCTCCCTCCCCGTGCGCACACTCGGCTTCGCCAAGTCGACTGCGGCGGGTGGCGTGACGCCCGCCGTCCCAAGTGTGAGGCAGACCTTGTTAATTTCTCGCACCCACGCGGTGGCCTCTCTATCGTGGGTCGTCTGTATATCGAAAACAGAGATCAGCTTGCTCGTCACTTTGTCTCTTGTAAGTCCCCCGGGCATCTGCACTTTGTACACTCCCGAGATGCGGACGCAGTAGCCCTCCGTCGCGTCGCAGTTCTTCGTATCCACACTTGCTACCGAGTTGCTCCCGAGGTACACGCGCGCGACTTCACTCTCCGCCTTGGCGTCGAACAGGGAGAGATAGACGTTCTCGGGCTTCGCCGCGTCCTGCATGATCACCATCTTTCGAAGGCTATGCTCATGAGTCGGCGACCCGTCCGGCGCCTGCACTTCCCAGTAGACGTAGAAGTCATGCAGGGTCTTCTCCGTCACGGGTGGATTCTTCGCATCTGTGTTATAGTCCGCCGTAATCTTCGGCACAGTCGGGAAGACGACCGCCGCTTCGCCCGCCGCCGTCGTCGCTTCTGCTTCTGCGGTGCCGCTTTGCCGCTGCATGGATCTCACGCGGTCACGATGGCGGAGTTGGCGGCGCAGCATCTTATGGCTGTGCAGCTCGGACGAGGTCATGGAGGTCCCTCGTCTCTGGTTTACTTCGGCGAAGCGTACGGCTGTTTTGGTCTTCGCTGCGTTGGCGAGAGTCTTCGTTGCGTTGGCGAATAGCATTGGGTTAGGGAGTATCTCCTCGAGGAATTTCGAACTGCTGGCGATGAGGTTCCCCATGCCCTCCGAGTCAAGCAGCTGGAGCTTGACCTCGTTCATGACGTAAGCGCCCAACGCCTGCGGGTCACCGATGGCCTCGGCGACCTCCATGACGTGGGAAAGATTGAAGGTCGAGAGGACTTGTCCCGGGACGATCTTTATGACCGTCTGGACGACCACATCAAACGCTGCGATGCCCCAATCGATGATCATCGCCACTGCTTTCGCCGCCGCTGCGACGCGCGTGGCGCCGAGGGGCGCGAAGAAGTCATTGCCCACGGAGACGAGGGTCGTGGAGAGAGAGCTCAAATCTCCGCGGAAATCCGTGAGCGTCGCCAAAATGTTCCACTTTTTTATTTCAGCGACGACCACCGTGAGTTGCGCCGTGTCCGCCATATTCTTTGTGTACTTCGCGATGGCACCCGAGATCGCCTCAGTCGCAAGAATGATCCCGTCGATGTCGACGAAGACATTCAGTGTCGCCTTGACGAGATCGGCGACTGCGGGGGCGCCCTGCACGATCTCCTCGAACTTATCGAACACAGTGCTCACGAATGTGGTCTCCGGGAGAAACTGGCGCAGCTGCGGGAGCGGATCCGCTAAGCACTTGAATTTCATCAATTCGACAAAGAATGTTTCGATTTGAGCTTTGGCCTTGGCAGCGTCGAAGCCTGGTCCGCTCGTGAGTTCGATGAATTTTGTGGTCGAGCTCCGCATTAAGTCGAGGGCTTTCGGGATGGTGACGAGGGCGCATTTGGCGTATGAGGCCGTGGCATTGAAAAACTCCGAGGCGTGCAGGCTGAATGATTCGGCGATGTTAATCGCTTTGGCCAGGCCATCACTACTGCCGCTAGACTTTGTCTCGGTCAAGGACGGCACGTCCACCGTGATTTCTTGCAAGCCGGTCGAGAAGGTGCCGGTGTCGTCTGCGACCTTGCTGATGGCAGCCGTGATGCCGAGCGTCGCGCTCTGGAGGTCCTCGATGATCTTTTCGGTAGTCTGGCCAAACGCCTTGTCCTCGCCGAACATTTTGACCAGTTTCGTCACGCTTGTCACGAGCTCTTTCAGACTTGCGGCCAAGTTCGTCACGTCTGTCAAAAACTTTGTAGGTGAGCTGAGAATGCCCACCGCCATCCTCACGAACGAGTCCTGTCGCAATTTCGCGGGTAGTTGATCCGCGATTGTTTCCTTCACACTACCGGCCGCTTCCTCTATACCTTCGACCGCTGTATCTGTGAGCATGTTGACGATCTCGAGCCCTATCGCCTCGAGCTTGGTCCCCAGTGCCGCAACGTCCATTTTGAGTGTGGCCGCGGCTTTGTCTGTGCATAGCATCGGGAAGGGGTCTTCCGCGTCCACCTCTACTTGAGGTTTGGTGAGATCCTTCGTCGGGACCACGCCGACAGGGATTGCCGTCCCGTCCTCGATAACGCACACTGCCATCTTAAAAGCGGCCTGCTTAACCTCAGTGAGGAGTTCCGTGAGTGCAGCATCCACGGCCTTAACTTGTGGCGCCATGTCAACTTTTCCGCCTGACGTCTCATTGACAGCGGCGGCAAGTCTTCCGAGTCCGTCGACAATTGCCTCGATGATTTTCTGGGGGAGAGAAATGATGTACGAGAGAGTCGGCTGCTTCTCTGCCCTCATGATCGCGAACGTCTCTCTTGCAAATGACTTGGCGTCTGTCGATGGAGATATGAAGAAACCGCCGAGTACACCTCTGTCCTTGAGCATGGCCACAAACTTCTGCACGACCATCGTGCGCAGTGCCTTCGAATTGAGGATCGAGTTCAGGAACTTCTTCATGACGAGCGGTACGTTAAGTCTCAAGGTATCCAACGCGCTGGCATCCAATGGAATCTTAATGTCCATCAGAGTTATAAAGGGAACTAACTGTTGGGCCACGATCGCCGTGTCCGACTTGTCCCCAGCTGCCGATAAATCCATGTAGTTGGCTATCGGGTTGAACGTGAAGGCGAGCGCCGTACCAGTGTCGCCGGGAAGGGTATAGTGGACGCCCGCCGTGGCGAGTGCATTGATGCCGGCGAGAGTCTTCTTGGGGGGGGCGCCGCTTGCTTCAATAAGTTTGATAGCGGCGCGAGCCTTTGCCGTCAGTTGGAGTCTTGCCGGATCGCCGAAATTGTACTCCTGTGAGTTCCACTCGAGGCCCTCGATCGCCGTGAGTAATGCCTTGATGGGCCCGATGAACTGGTCTTTGACTGTCAGAATCTTATCGAGAAAATCGTTCGCAGCCTTAACTCCGTCTTCCACTTTTTCGGCAGCCCCAACAACAGCTGTGACGGATGTTTTCATTGATTCCGCCTTTGTCTTGTACCATGCCAAGCCTTCTGCTGCATCTGCCGCAATTTCTGTCTTGGCTTCGGCCCACAGGTCCTTGAAGGGTCCCATCGCTTTCTCCAATTCTAACATTGCCGCTGCCTTGAGTTTGTTTTCGAGAAGCGTAATTTCCTTCAGAATTTTCGCTGATAGGGTGTTTACCAAGTCCGTAACCGTAACTCCGGTGATACCAAGTGCTGTCAGGATCTCAGTTAATTTGTCCTTCGCAAAGCTGACCGCCATCGCAGTTGTTGTGGTCAAGAATCCGTTTATTCGCTCTTGAAGGTCGGCGACCCCGAGGAACTCCATCTTTTCTAGGCCTTGTGATGCGGTCCCGTCGAGGGGCCTCTCTGTTTTGGGATCTTTTGCTAGTTCTGTTTTCGGATCTCGTGGCGGCGCCGACAGCTGCGCCACGGCGTCGGTAAAAACTGGCACAGTTTTGTCGATGCCAGCCATCACCTGAGCTGCGAATACTTTAAACTTTTTGATCCAGTCCAACACTTGGGCCAGAATTTGCTTGACCACCATCGCGCCGTTCTCGAACTTGTTGATCAAATCCAAAAATGTGGCCGCTATTCCTAGTTCGAGTACAGCCGTAGCGTTGAACGCATCAGCATCGTTCGCAGTCGCTGAATTGGTTTCGTCAATGGCCATGTCAGTATCACCGCCGCTAGGAAAGCTCGGAGGAGGGGAGGACCTCTCAGACACGGCCACGAACCGCCCAAGATCTGCTTGCTGCCGTACTTCTCCCGCACGCGCACCATGCGGATACTTGTGACTGCTCGGCTGGATATGGATATGCGAGGCCCGCTCATGGGCATTGGTGTCTTGGCCATGGCCATACTCCAGGAACGCTGTCACACCGTCGGCCATGTCTTCAGCATCGGCCATGGCCTGTGCAGAGCACGCAGAGCCACTCTCTTCAGCCCAGCGCTTGCTGTCGACTGTGTCACTTTGGAGGTAGGCCAACGAAACTGTCGTGTTGATGAAGGCGAGCCGTCCCGAGAATCCTTGATGGGCAATGGTCTTGAACTGTGGCTCCATGTTGAAAACAAGTTGTTCGCTCCATTCCGCCTGTGTCAGGCGCCCGTTGGTGAGGTCAACACTGACTGCGTGATTTATGTGGTGGTGTGAGTTCGGATCGTGCTCATGGGGGCCCTCGAGGTTCGTAAGCGCCGCGTAAGTCTCGTTTTCCGTCTGGACGTAGAGCTCGCCGTTTACAATATGTGACTCCACAAGTTCCTCGTCACAAGCATCGGGCAAGGTAAGCAGACGCACGAGCGCCAGCTTCAGACCCTGCGCAGGCGTGTCGCGGGCCTCAGCCATTGAGAAGACAGTGTCCTGCAGGATGCGGCCGGCACTGTCCTGTTCGAAGTAGAAGGGGTGCATGTGCGCGCGCTGAACGAGTTCATCCCACTCGCCACCGACGCCGCCGCAACTTCCCGTGTGCAGGGCAAGAGCAGGATCACATGTGTGATCTAGCAGCCCCAGAGACACACGGATGACTCTCTCCCCGGCCTCGGTCGTGCAGAGAGTCGTTGTCGTGAGCGTCGCCGCGACTTCAAGAAAGTTTCCATGGCTCGGATCGAGGCGCTGGGTATCTTGCCCAGCGGCGCCGCTGGATCCGTGGTGCTGTTCGACTTGAATCTTGTAAACTTGTTGTTCTCCTTCCGCCGTCGAGAGCAGGTCAGTTGTTTGGCCGCAGGCATACTGGTGGACTGGTAGGGAAGCAGCCTGTTGCGCACATAAGGCTACAAGAAGCCAGGCGGTCAAGCGATTGCGCCGCATCATAGTGGGACGCTCCAGATTCGTTCTGGAATCTCTCATCCTTTGCCGGCAAACACAGTAAAAATGCCAATTGTCAAATATGATATCCATCTTCTTTTTGAACAAGA
>Ga0138261_1066405_pt1 | contig 11169 bp, 9 predicted proteins | sample RNAA_720151113_FD_105266 | JGI IMG/M metagenome (GOLD analysis project Ga0138261, IMG submission 105266) | Metatranscriptomics of polar marine prokaryotic and eukaryotic communities from Palmer Station, Antarctica after 72hr light incubation -... | ecosystem: Environmental > Aquatic > Marine >...
AGATCATCACCTCATATTTTAGTTTTCTCCTTTGAGGGTTGATCAAATTTATAATGGTTTTCCCAATAAAAAGTCAGACAAGAATTTTTATGAATTATTTTTTTAAAGTCTTTAAAAGAATCTGCCTGGAAAAGAACCTCCAAGTCTGATAAATTATGAAGTAATGATGCTAATAACGCTAACTGAATCGTAGGAAAAGATGAAGGTCGTAAGCGTAACCACTTCCACCAAAATGCCTCCATTTCAAAAAGAGAAAACTTTGCTTTATAAAACAAATACTCTCGTTTTAAAGCTTTTGGATACAAGTCTTGATAAGACTCACCTAAAAAGCCACTCATCCCAAATAAGATACTCTCAACTACAAATAAATTTTCTCGATGCTTTTTTAAAAAGGAAAGATTCAGCTGTTTACTAAGTATCAAAAAGGGCTCTTTATTCACTGTCCCACCTAAACTCTTTGCCAGTAATTGAAAGATAACAGATTCCCAATTCTTTCCAGATAATTTATACATAATCTGAACCTCCTTTACTTTTCGTTCAAATCTTTCAGACACTAATCTATCTTGCCAAGCAATCCAATCTAAAGAAGAAACTGAACTAATAAACTCAGAACAAGGAATCGTTAGTTTTGATTTTTCAATTTGTCCAATCCTATTCCAAATTTCAGGATTTACACATTTTTTCAACTCAATAACCGGAAACTTTCGGGTACCTTCTATATCTCCACAATCATCTTCGTAAACCACATGTAGTACTACATTTTGATATGCAGGATCAAAATGATGAAGGTGTTCATACCAATCTGAAGTTTTTACGTGGATTTCAACATTTCCAACCCACATCATTTTACCTACTCTAATTTTAGCCGATGAAAAATCAGGACCTGCATCTGATTCATTATGAACTCCTGGTGAAATAATTTCGATTTTCTCACCATCTATAGAGTAACATTTTAACTGGTTTAGTAAACGATACTTCCAGACTATATGCAAAATTTCTTCCTTCACTACTTACAATTTTGAGTCGTAAAAGTAAAATCAGAAAAATAAAAATGACGGGGTTAAACTAGTTCTCTTTCTCTTAGTAGATCTGACATCTTAATTTGGATAGCTTTAGCTTCTAATCCTGCAACAAAATCAAAATCACTATTTGATGATTTGAAGATGATTCCTCGTGATGAATTCACTAGTAATCCACAAGTATCATTCATTCCAAATTTAACAACATCTTCTAAACTTCCCCCTTGTGCACCTACTCCAGGAATTAACAAGAATGAATTCGGAACTATTTTTCTAACATCCGCTAGCATTTCGGTTCGTGTTGCACCTACAACATACATAAGGTTTTCTTCAGTCCCCCATTCCAAAGATTTCTTCAAAACCTTTTCGAATAAATATTCCCCAGAAGATAATTTTTCTGTTTGAAAATCTAAACCACCTTCGTTCGAGGTTAGGGCTAATAAAATCACCCACTTATTCTTATACTGTAAAAAAGGGGTTACAGAATCACTTCCCATATAAGGAGCCACAGTAACAGAATCAAAATTCATCGATTCAAAAAAAGCTCTTGCATAAAGATTTGAAGTATTCCCAATATCCCCTCGCTTTGCATCAGAAATTGTAAAAATATTATCAGGGATGTAATCCAAAGTCTTTTGTAATGACTCCCACCCCTTTGTCCCTTGTGCTTCGTAAAAAGCAATATTAGGCTTATAAGCTACACAATAATCTTTTGTAGCGTCAATTATTCTTTTATTAAACTCAAAAACAGGGTCTTCTGTACCTAAAACACATTCAGGCAACTTTTGTGGATCAGAATCCAATCCAACACATAAAAAAGATTTCTTACGTTTTATCTCCTGAAATAATTCTTCTTTCGTCATTACTATTCACTTACGAATTATCACCATCTTTCATTCTCTCAGCAGTTTCAGCCATCTTCATAGCGTCAAACATTTCCTGAACATCACCATTCATATAATTTGATAAATTGTAAATTGTTTTACCAATTCTATGATCTGTAATGCGACCTTGAGGATAGTTATAGGTTCTAATCTTTGCAGATCTGTCACCTGACCCTATTAATGATTTCCGTTGTGCAGATCGTTCTGCATTTTTAGCATCCAATAAAGTTTGATATAACCTTGACCTTAATACACCTAAGGCTTTATCATAATTCTTATGCTGAGAACGACCATCTTGACATTCAACAACCGTATTTGTTGGAAGGTGAGTCAATCGAACAGCAGATTCCGTTTTATTAACGTGTTGACCTCCAGCTCCAGACGCTCTAAAAGTATCTTTCTTAACATCTTTCAAATTCAAATCAAAATCGATTTCTTCAGCTTCAGGCATAACTGCAATTGTAATTGCAGATGTATGCACTCTTCCTTGAGATTCCGTTTCAGGTACTCTTTGAACTCGATGAACTCCTGATTCAAATTTCATTGCTCCGTAAACCTCTTCTCCTTTCACTTCCATAGAAATTTCCTTATATCCTTTCACAGTTCCCTGTGTGGAGTTAAGAACTTCATATTTCCATCCTATTATTTTAAAGTACATTGTATATAATCGAAACAAATCTTCAACAAAAATACAAGCTTCATCACCACCTGTTCCAGCTCGTAATTCAACAATAACATTCTTATTATCTTCAGGATCTTTAGGAATCAATAAAACTTTAATCTCCTCGTCCATTTCATTCTTACGAGTAAGCAACTCATCAATTTCCATTTTAGCCATCTCTTTCATCTCTTCATCTTCCTCAGTAACGAGTACCTCTTTTGATGATTCAATGTTTTCAAGTGTAAGCTTATATTCAACGTATACCCTTACAATTGGCTCTAATTCCTTATATTGTTTACTTAATTCAGTATATTTTGCCTGATCAGAGACTACATCTGGTAAAGTTAGTTTTTCACCAACTTCTTCAAACCTAATTTTAATTGCAGCTAACTTATCTAATAACATAAATCCTAATATTCAAATGTTCCGTATTCTGATTTGAGTGTCAGTTTATTCGTTTCCGCACCTTCAACCCTACCTACAATTTTAGCATCAACTCCAAACGACTTTGATATATCGATAATGGATTGAGCGTGTTCTTTAGAAAGGTATATTTCCATACGGTGACCCATATTAAAAACTTTATACATTTCCTTCCAGTCAGTTTGAGATTCTTCCTGTATAATTTTAAATAATGGTGGGATTTCAAAAAAGTTATCCTTAATCACATGAACATTTTTCACAAAGTGCATAACTTTTGTTTGAGCTCCTCCACTACAATGAACCATTCCTGAAATATCACTTCTGTGTTCATCTAATATTTTTTTAATAATTGGCGCGTAAGTTCTAGTTGGCGACAATACTAATTTACCAACAGTAATATTAGTCCCTTCTGCAACTTCAGTTAACTTTCTACTTCCTGAGTACACCAAATCAGCAGGCACATTAGGATCAAAACTCTCGGGGAACTTCTCAGCAAGATACTTCCCGAAAACATCATGACGAGCAGAAGTTAATCCATTACTACCCATCCCTCCATTGTATTCCGTCTCATAATTCGCTTGTCCATGACTTGCCAGACCAACAATTACATCTCCGTCCTTAATGTTGTGATTTGAAATCACATCACTTCTCTTCATTCTAGCAGTAACAGTTGAATCTACAATGAGTGTTCGAACTAAATCACCAACATCGGCAGTCTCACCACCTGTGGAATATATTCCAATTCCACTATTTCTTAAATCTTCTAACACCTCCTCTGTACCATTAATCAATGCCGCAATTACTTCTCCCGGTATTAAGTTTTTATTTCTTCCGATTGTACTTGAAAGCAAAATATTGTCCGTTGCACCAACACACAATAAATCATCAGTATTCATGATAATAGCATCTTGGGCAATTCCTTTCCATACAGACATATCACCTGTTTCCTTCCAGTACATATATGCTAATGAAGATTTTGTACCTGCTCCATCAGCATGCATAATTGTACAATAATCTTCATCTCCTCCTAAAATATCTGGGACTATTTTACAGAATGCCTGTGGGAATAATCCTTTATCAATATTTTTAATTGCGTTATGCACATCCTCTTTCGATGCCGACACTCCTCTTAAATCGTAACGTGAATTGCTTGCCATTTCTATAACATAAAAAAGCATCCCGGAAACCGAGATGCTTTTATTTCTATTTTGTTTTATTTACTTACCTTGAGCAGTTTCACCCGCTTTATAGTCAGTACGTAACACTTTAAACTCAGTACGTCTGTTCATTTGGTGAGCTGCTTCCTGTAAACCTTCAGTAGCTAACTTACCAATTGTAGCTTCATCCAATTTCATACCTACAACGAAAGCTTTCTTTTGTTCAGCTACTGCAGCAGTTACCGTTTTTCCTTGTTTAGTAACTATTGTAAAATCTGATGAAGACGGAGCAAGATCATTTTTCCCAGCTACATTATAACTTCCTACAAAAGCTTTAGCAAAATATGAAGAATCTATTTGCTTAGGAGCATCTTCACCATAACCTTTAGCTTCCATTCTCCCTTTTTCAATTCCTTTAGAAATTAAATAATCTACTGCTGATTGAGCTCTACGCTGCGCTAACTTTCTGTTATATTCAGCTGACCCTCTAAAATCAGTATGAGAACCTAGTTCAATAACTAAAGTTGGGTTAGCTTTCATAGTCTCAACTAAACCATTCAACTTTAACTTAGATTCATCTAATAAAACATGACTATCATAAGCATAAATAATATTCGGTAATTCTATTCCTTCTAAAGGAATTCGTTCTAATTCTAGATCTTGAATAAAAGTTTTAGACTCCTCAATACCAATTGTAGAAACTAATGCTTTTTCAGAAGCGAAGTATTTTAACACTTCAAGACCAATTTGGTTCTTATGAGTCATCTCACTTGAACCTTGAATCTGGTAAGTAGTATTTGGAGCCAATGTAAATTTATATCCTCCAGCATCATCAGCGATTGCTTCAACGCTTGAACCGTCAGAACCTGTCATTGTAATTTTAGACCCAGGTAAAATTACTTTTGTATTCATGTCTTTTACAACACCTTGTACAAAAAGAACCAGCGGAGGGAGACTAAAAGAATAAATATCTGTTTTCCCTCTACCTCCATTTCTATTAGAAGTTAAATAACCTCTTTCATTTTTATCTTCAAATATGATCGAAATATCATCAGCAGAAGAATTTATAGGAACTTTCATGTTCAATACTGGTCCCCATCCGTCTTTTAATTTTTCTACTTTAAAGATATCAAAACCTCCAATCCCTACATGACCGTTAGATGAAAAATACAATATTCCATCATCATGAACGAAAGGATATAATTCGTCTCCGGCAGTATTAACTTCAGCTCCTAAGTTTGTAACGTTAACCCACTCCTTTTTCTTTCTATCATAATCAGCAGTCCAAATATCTTTCCCTCCTAAACCTCCTGGCATGTCAGAAACAAAATATATTTTCTTATCATTATTTGCTAAACAAGGATGTGCAACAATTAAAGAATCTCCTCCAAACGGCAACTGAATTGCTTCGCCATAAGCTTGTCCTCTTTTCTTAGAATAATAGATTGCGCAAGTTTTCTTGATCGCTTCTGAATCTTTCCCTTTTACTTCAGCAGTTTTACATCTCGTAAAATAAATTGTATTTCTTTTTTCATTAAATGATGGAGAACCTTCAGCAGCTTCTGTATTTACTCCTGTTTCTTCATCACCAGCTAATACCGATGGTTTAGACCATTTACCCTTCCTATCTAATTTAGAATAATATAGATCAGGAAAAGCTTGTCCACTCACCTCATTTTCTCCTTTCCCTACTGCACCTGGCATATATGATTGATAAACCAATTCATTGAACCTACTGTTAGCATAAGTAGGAATAGCGTCATCATACTTTGTATTCAACTGACGTAAATTCTCTAATTTATATCTTGTAGGATTATCAGTCCATTTAATTGCTAATTCACAAGACTTAACTCCTTTCTTACCATTTTCATCTTCTGGTTTTGCTTCTGAATATGCTTTGTACGATTCCATAGCATCCTCATAATTCTCAACAGCTTTATATGCATTCCCTAATTTCAAGTGCACTTCTGGATGATCAGTTACAAAAGATTTCCCTTTAGTAACAACTTTTTTATACCATGAAATTGCATTCTTATAATCTCTGAACCCTTCATAAGATTGCGCCATGTTGTACATTATCCTAACCTTAATGGCTTTATCTTTTTCTTTTTTTAATTGCGGTTTTATAATTTTCAATCGCAGCACTATAAAGCTTCATTTCAAAAGCCTCATCAGCTTTAATTGTAGTTTTATGTTGCGCCATTCCCCCTAATGATAACGCAGATACTAATAAGATTGTTAACAGCTTATTTAATTTCATATTTTAATAGTTTTAACCTAAATACTCAACACCAAATCAATGTTAAAAGTAATAATAATTTTTAATTTATAGCAACTCAAAGTACAATAATAATTAACACACCTCCATAATGTATTACAATTAAAAAGATACAAGAAAAACTCAAGAGAACATTTACAATAAACAGTACTAGCTAATTAGCAAGTGTTAATCGAGTGTTTACCCCAGTATAAAAGCAACTTAAAAAAAGATTTCACGCCCTACTAATTAGAAAAAACAAGTATAAGAAATACACTCCAATCAGTAATAAACCTTTCCATCGGTGAATCTTACCACCCAACGCCATTAATGGTAGAATTAAAAATGTAATCCCTAACATCCACCATGAATCAAATTGCAATACAGACGGAGGCAAAGGCATACCGGCAATTGACCCGGTAATTCCCACAACACATAAAATATTAAAAATATTAGAACCAATTAAATTCCCAATTGCAATATCAGTTTGCTTTCTATAAGCTGCAACTGCACTTGTAACTAATTCGGGGACACTTGTTCCAAATGCGACTACTGTTACCCCAATAATATAATTTGAAACACCAAATTTGGTGGCAATTGAAATAGCCGAACCAAGTAACCAATCTGCTCCTAAAACAAGACAGACACAACCTCCAATAAGAAATGATACGTTCTGCCAAAGCGGTCTTCCTGCATTTACTGCGATTTCTTCATCTTCTACAGGAGCTAATTCAGCTGACTTTTTAGATTGCTTTCTTGATTTCCAAATTAAGAAATATGTAAACCCAATAATTAATATAAACAAGGAAGCACCTTCCCATCTATTGACAAAACTTTTTTCACCATCGAAAAAAGCCATAAACACAACAAATAAGACTGTTGCACCCATCATTACTGGCCAATCTTGACGGATAGACTCTTTTTGAACTGGAACTGGAAAAATTAATGCTGTAATTCCTAAGACGAGGGCTAGATTTGCAATATTTGAACCTATAACATTTCCAACACTTAATAAACTTTCTTCACCTCCTTTTAAGGCTGCTCCAACACTAACTAGTAACTCAGGAGCAGATGTCCCAAATGAAACTACTGTCATACCAATAACTAAAGTAGAAATATTTGCTTTGAGTGCTAAACCAACGGCTCCACGAACTAAGAACTCACCACCAACAATTAGAGTAACTAAACCAATAACAAGAATTAAATATTCCATTACTTACAATTTTTTAGTAATGTCTAGATCATCCTTTATCCTCTTGAAATCGTCAACAACAGAACCTTTTGCATTCCTTAGAACTTCTTTCTGAATATCGTCAGTTGCATTTTTCACTTCCCTAATACCCCTACCTAACGCTCTCGCTATAGTTGGTATTTCTTTTGAGCCAAATAACAATAAAATTGCTAACAATATAATCATTATCGAACCAGCACTTAACCCTAAAAAAAGTAAATTCATAATACATAGAAAATCTCCTATAAAGATAGTTAATAAAGGATAACAATCGTTTCTTTTATATCAGTTAAACATTAACTTTTTTTTCAGAAGTAGAAATACTTTCCTAATATTACTGTCGATAACAAATAACCATCTTCTTCCTCTTTAATATCTGAATTTCACTTCTAACGAAAAATATAATTGATCAATCTATGAACGAATTAAGAAATGAATAACGTTTTTAAGGCTTAATACCTTTAGTTTGATCAACGGATTTATTTGCTATCATAATTAACTGTTTAATCGCTATTTTAATCTCCTCACTCTTGGATTCTTCAAAAACATTAAGCTCAATAAACTCTGCTAATTCAACTGCTTTTGTCACTCCAAGCAAACCTGCCGGAGATCTAAATTTATGTGCAGCTGCTTTTATTTCTAAAGGATCATTATTCTCAACTCCAACGATTAACCTTTTCAAAGTCACAGGTGTTTCTTTACAATACAGAGCTAGCATTTCTATTATAAATTCTTTATTACCTCCACTCATTTCATTTAACAAATCTAATGATACTAGAATTTCCGAACCTTCACTCTCCTGCTTTTTTTTAGCTTGCTTCTTTCTATAAACCGATTCTATTTTAAAAGCTCTTCTCTTACGTACTAACGAATGAATCTTGTTTTTAAGATCAACTGCCTTAAAGGGCTTCGATATATGGTCATTCATCCCTACATCAAAACATTTTTCAATATCGTTACTAAAAGCATTTGCTGTCATTGCTATTATTGGAACATCTTTCTTCTTAGAATTTAATTGTCTAATTTCTTTTGTAGCTGTATATCCGTCCATAACTGGCATTGATAAATCCATTAATACTACTTCGAAATTTCCATCCTCAATCTTATCTACTCCTATTTTACCGTTTAATGCAACATCATAATCAATTTCCCATTCCTCGAAAAAATGGATAGCAAGCTCCCTATTCATTAAATTATCTTCAACTAATAATAACTTCACACCACTCAAATCAATTTCATCTTCTGCTACGTCATCATCGTCTTCTGCTAGTGTTTGGACACAAACACCAAAATCAATCGTAAATTTAAAAACACTACCAACACCTTCTTCACTCTCTAACCACAACTCTCCATTTTGAAGTTTTACTAAACTTTCACAAATAGCAAGACCTAAACCAGTCCCTCCATATCTCCTTGAAGTATCAGAGGATGCTTGAGTAAATGATTCAAAAATGTTTTTATGTTTATTTTTCGCAATTCCAATTCCTGTATCTTCAACTTCAAATTGAATAATTAAACGTTTTTGACACGCTTCTTTTACCTTAGCCCTAACTTCAACAAAACCTTTTTCAGTAAATTTTAATCCATTGTGAATTAAATTAATTAGTATTTGATTCAATCTAACAGAATCACCTTTTACAATTTTCGGAATCTCTGTACTAATATTGAAAATTAATCTGATATTTTTATTTTCCGCAATACCTTCTAGCTGACCTTTAACTTGATCTAAACATTTAAATAGATCAAATTTCACATCTTCTATTTCTAGTTGACCAGCTTCTATTTTCGAAAAATCTAAAATATCATTTATAATAACTAAAAGATTATTTCCTGCTTGATTAATCCGTTCAACCTTTTCTTTAACATTTTGATTAATTTCCTCTTTTAAAACAATCCCTGTGAATCCTAGTATAGCATTCATGGGAGTTCTAATTTCATGACTCATATTTGCCAAGAAGTCTTGCTTCAATCTTGCCAAACTCTCTGCTTCCAATCGAGATTTTATTAATTCATTCTCAGTTTTCTTCTGTGCTGAAATATCCATCACTGTACCATACAATTTACTCAAAATTCCATTCTCAAAATACGGCTCTCCCCTTCCCGAAACATGAATAATGGCACCAGTCTCAACATGAATATGCCTAGTTATAATTTCATAAGAAACATGAAGTTTAATTGCTTTATTAATGGCATCTACTAAAATATCACGATCTTCTTCGATCGCAGAATCGATATATTCATTGTAACTCAAGTCCCCCCTTGATCTATCTCTACCAAATATCCTAAACGACTCTTCAGTCCAATGAATCGTATTTTTATCAATATTATATTCCCAAGAACCAAGCCCTGCTATTTTTTGAGTTTCAGTTAACTGCTGCTCTCTCTCTTGGATCTTAGCCAATAATACACTTGCCTCTTTCTGCTGTTTAGAAACTCGTATTGCATTACGAACGGCTAAGCCGATCCCTTCTGGAGTAATTAAGTTTTTTGTTAGAAAATCAAATGCTCCTGCCTCCATTACTTCATTGGCAATAGTTTCAGATCCTAATCCTGTCATTACAATAATGGGAACAGTAAGTTTTTTTTCAAGAATAAAGTATTTTAAAATTTCTACTCCGTTAATTTTAGGTAAATTATAATCTGTAAGAATTAAATCCCATTCTTTCTCCAATAATAAATCTGCACTTTCTAAACTATCAGCAAATTCAGGAACTACGTTTAAAAACGATTTCTTTAGTGCACGCCGAATCGTCTGCTGATCAACTAGGTCATCCTCAATTACTAATAATCTAATCGTATTCATTAATTACAAAAAATTAAAAGTGTTGAAAAAATCTTGTTTTACAGATCTACTAATTGGAATATTTCTTCCCTCCATTAATATCAAATTGTCTTCTATAATTTTAATCTTATCCTTTCTCACTATGAATGAGCGATGCACCCTAAAGAAATCATTGTGTGGCAACTTACTCTGCATTGATTTCATTGTAGATAAAACAGTATAACGTCCATCTACCGTATTAATCTGAACATAATCCGCAAGCGCTTCAATAAATAAAACTTCTTTAAATTCTATCCTAACAATCTTATTCCCATCCTTTACAAAAGCAAAATCTTGAGACACGTCCATTTTGATACTTTCTTCTATACTTTCTAATTTTTCTATAGATAGTTTTAGACGATCTTTCGTAATTGGTTTTAATATATAATCAGATACATTGTAATCATAAGATTCAGCAGCATAATTTTTATTTGAACTAATTAATATAATATGCGGAACATCTGTAACTGATTTTATAAAATCGATCCCGTTTAACTCCGGCATTTCTACATCAATCACCAGTAAATCCACTTTATTAGCATCGGTAAAAACTCTCGCTTCTTGTGGGTCGTGAAAATGACCAATTACATTTATATTATTAAAACCTTTCATCAACTCTTTTAGAGCCAATAAATCCATCGGTTCATCATCAACTAATACGCAATTCATAAAAAAACATTTGATTTTATTACTCTTATAAGTCTAAATAGTTTCGG
>Ga0138261_1222624_pt1 | contig 11118 bp, 19 predicted proteins | sample RNAA_720151113_FD_105266 | JGI IMG/M metagenome (GOLD analysis project Ga0138261, IMG submission 105266) | Metatranscriptomics of polar marine prokaryotic and eukaryotic communities from Palmer Station, Antarctica after 72hr light incubation -... | ecosystem: Environmental > Aquatic > Marine >...
CGTGTCCTAGGAGAGCATGGCTTCAACATCCCCGGATAGATTTTCACTATGACTTCTAACGCCAAGAAATTCTACAAAGAAGGTGTCACCCTCAAGCAAGTGGCCAACTTCTACAACTCCATGAGCACCCAGATCATTGAGTGCCAGATGCCTATGATGATTGACAAAGCCCAGCAGTTCGAACACATCATCAAGAACCCCAAAGGTAAGGGAGGAGCGTCTGACGGAGTGGTCTCCTGGAACGACCCAACTGAAATTTAAGCATACATTAAGGAAGTGCAGACACGTGCCACTGAGCTCATTAACGAAAACAGAAAGCTCAGAAAGGTGCACATCACTCTTATTGACATGATCATTGAGCTGATGAACATCGACCTTCTGAGGAACTAGATTGTCTGGCGTGACAACCTCAGCAAGATGAGGATCATCTACGAGTCTGTGACTAAGCAGAGACAGCCTAAACTCTGCCAAAGGTGGCTCTCGCATCTCAACTTCCAGCTCTACAAGGCGCTTGAGTACCAGTACCAATTCTGCCTTGAGTCTCTCAACGAGCACTTGCCCGAGATCAACACAGACTTGATCTTCAAGGACAACGCCGTTCTGTTCAGACCTACCTACGAAGAGCTGAAGCATAAGTACTACTAGGAGATTCAGAAGTTTATCACTATTCCTTTGAGATTCCTAGGAGTTGATAACAAGAAGACCGACCTTTTCAAAATTATCCCCGAGTAGAATTCCCAGCACCTTAACGTTGTCTACCAGAAGGCTGAGGAGTTGTTCAACAAACTAGTGTCAGTACAGGACGAATACAAGCCTTGGACTATCCTAGGCAGCATTGACTTAGCCTCTCACATCGAGAACAACTTCACTCAAGTCTCAGACTGGGAGACCAACTTCTAGATGTTGAGGACCAAGCGCAAGGAGCTGAAGAAGCTCCCCGATGAAATCAAGATTGACTGTGTCACCATCAAGCTCAACCCTTTCAAAAACGGAATCGAGAGCTTGTTCCGCAGACTTTCAGACATCCTTGTGGAGACTCTCCAAGAATCGATCGAGAAGGACTCCGACAATGTTTACTAATTCATCAGGAAGGGTCTTGACAAACTCAGACAGAACCCCTCCAGCGTAGAAGAGATCGAGCAGATGGCCACTGATGCCATGCAAATTGGTGTTGAAAAGGTCGCCATAGTCAAGATTTTTGACGGCTGTGAGCTTAAGAACAAAATGATCAAGCAGATGACTGGTCAGGCTATGAGACTTGGAGAAATTGAAGGAATGTGGCGTGAATTCGACGCTCGCCTTGGTGCTTTCTAGGACAAGATAGAGGAGCAAAAGGCAAGACTCGTTCAGGAGCTTGACAACAAAATCAGCACCTTGAACTCCGACCTCGAAAAAATGTTCGACAAATGGCAAGAAAAGAAGCCCAAAGAACGCAACCAGCTCACTTACGAGGAAGCTATGGAAACTTCTGAGATGATGCGAGAGATCGTGGCTCAGTGGACAGAAATGCAAGCACGCGTAGAGAAGACTACCAAAGACTGTAAGCACTTCGGACGTACCATGCCTCAGCTCACCTACTACGACAAGATGAAGGACGAACTTGACCAGCAGAGCTAGACTTGGGGTCTCTTTGAAGAATTCAAGTCTCAACTCGATGAATTCGGCAAAGAAGAGTGGCTTACTTTCCGCAAGCGTGAGTACTTTAAATTCCAGGATTTCTTCATGTCTAAGCAGGAGGCCATCAAGGGAATGGAGAAGAACGTAGTGACCAAGTTCCTTAACACTCAGATCGAGTAGTACAAGCAGGCCTGGCCTCTATTCAAGCTTTGCTGTGGTGAGGCTTTCGAGAAAGAGCACTGGCGCAAGCTCATCTCTCTGCTGAAAATGCCTACCGACGTGACATTTGATAACATGAAATTCAGCCATTTGGTGGAGGCTGTCCCTGTCATGATCAAGTAAGCTAAGGAGATAAAAATCTTGGCTGACAAAGCCCAGGGTGAAGTCACTATCCGTGAGGCTCTTAACGAGCTTAGAGAATGGTGTGATGCTACAGAATTCGAAGTTTCTGAGTACGAGTCCAACGGAAGGACTACTCCTCTTGTCAAAGAATGGAAGGAGATCATCACTCAGGTTAGTGATAAGCAAAGTCTGATCATTTCCCTCAAGGAGTCTCGCTTCTTCTCCAGTTTCTAGGACTAAATTGAACAGTTCGAGAAGAAGTTCGGAGGTGTCGACGACCATCTAGCGAAACTGAACATCTGCCAGCGCAAGTGGGTGTACCTTGAGCCTATTTTCATGCGTGGAGCCCTCCCTTCTGAGTAAGGCAGGTGGAAGCGAGTGGATGAAGAGTACAGGTCGATCGCTATGGGAATCGGGGCTGACTCTAAAGTCATGAGTCTCACTGAGATTCAAGGCTTGAAAGACACCCTTGAGACTATTGTAACTCAACTAGAGATGTGCTAGAAAGCTCTGAACGATTTCCTCGAAGAGAAGCGTCAGAAGTTCTCTCGTTTCTACTTTATTGGAGACGAAGATTTACTTGAAATTTTGGGTTAAGCCAAGAACCCCGCTGTGATCCAGCTCCACTTGAAGAAGCTCTTTGCAGGAATTCACAAAGTTGACTTCGAGAAGGGAAACACCGCTATCAAGGCTATGATCAGTTCTATTGGCGAGTACGTCCCTCTCTCTAGCACTATCGTGATCAAAGATGACGTCGAAATTTGGCTGGGAGACCTTGAAAAAGTCATGAGAACGACTCTCGACCAACAGCTTAAAGGAACTCTGAAAAAGGATGGTCTCGATATTCAAAACACGCCTTCCCAGGTCTGCCAACTCGCACAAATGATCAAATTTTCAGATGAGTGCGTAGCAGCCATCAAACAAGGCAAGCTTGAGAACTACAGAGGCGACTTGAAGAAACAACTTGAGAGCTTCGCTATTTTTGAGCACAAGGGAGACTTCCTGCTTTTTAACAAAGTCAAGGCCCTCATTCTGGATGTGATTCACAACGTTGACGTTACTGAATAACTTTTGAAAGACAGACAGATCATGGGATCTAAGAACCCCGCAGACTGGCTGTGGTATAAGCAACTCAGGTACCACATGGACCAGCAGAGTGGCCAGTGCATGGTAGGCATGTGCGATGCCTTCTTCGACTACACCTACGAGTACCAGGGCAACGCCTCCAAGCTCGTCCACACCCCATTGACAGACAAGTGCTACCTTACCCTTGTCATGGGAATGAAGCTCGGTTACGGAGGTAACCCCTACGGACCAGCTGGAACTGGCAAAACCGAGAGTGTTAAGGCTCTCGGTCAGGCATTCGGTCGCCAAGTGTTGGTCTTCAACTGTGACGAAGGTTTGGATTACAAATCGATGGGAAGAATCTTCATTGGTCTGGTTAAGTGTGGAGCTTGGGGATGCTTCGATGAGTTCAACAGACTCTTAGAAGAGCAGCTGTCCGCCATCTCACAGCAAATCTAAGTGATTCAGTATGCTATCAAGCAGGTCCAGCCTTCCATGAACCTCATGGGCCGCACCATTCCAGTCAACAAAAACGCTGGTATTTTCGTGACTCTGAACCCCGCTGGTAAAGGTTATGGAGGTAGATCCAAGCTTCCAGATAACTTGAAGCAGCTTTTCAGACCTGTAGCCATGTCTACCCCTGACCTAGAGCAGATTGCTGAGACTTACCTATTCTCAGAAGGCTTCAAGGAAGGAGCTAAACTGGCCGTCAAAATGGTGTCTCTTTTCAAGCTCTGCTCCCAGCTACTGTCCGCTTAAAAGCATTACGATTGGGCCATGCGTGCTCAGAAGACCATCATCAGCACTGCTGGTCAACTAGTTCAACAAGAGCTCAAGAAGGGCCGCAAGCTAAATTACGACGCAGAAGCTCTCATCCTGATCAAGTCAATCAGAGTCAATACTATCTCCAAGCTCACTTTCGATGACAGCAGCTTGTACGAGGCTCTCCAGAACGACATGTTCCCCGGAATCAAAGCCGAGGACATCGCCATGGAAGAACTAACTAATGCAATCACAAAGGTTGTAGAAGAACTCAAGCTAGAGAACATCGAAAAGCAGGTCCAGAAGATTCTCTAGTTCTACGAAGCTACTAAACAAAGAATGGGTGTAGTTATCGTTGGACCTTCCGGCTGTGGAAAGACAACTATTTGGAAGATTCTCAAGTTGGCCTACGAGAAAATGGGACAGCCCGTCTCTTGCCACGTCATGAACCCCAAGTCCATGCCCAGAGAGCAACTCCTAGGTCTGATGAACAACGACACCCGTGAGTTCTAAGATGGTGTGCTGACCGCTAGTGCTCGCCAGGTGGTCAAGGAGCCCGTAGAGACAATCTGCTGGATCGTCAATGATGGAGATATTGACCCTGAGTGGATTGAGTCACTCAATTCTGTACTCGATGATAACCATCTCCTCACGCTTCCCAATGGAGAGCGTATCAGCTTCGGAGACAACGTAAACTTCATTTTCGAGACTAACGACCTGAAATACGCCTCCCCAGCAACAGTCACACGTCTAGGTATGATTTTCCTTTCAGAAGAGGACGTTGACGTGAACAGAATTACCAAGACCTGGTTGAGAAAGCAAGATCCTAAACTTGCCTTGAAACTAGGCGGGTGGATTGACGAATTCTTCTTCCCCTGCCTCAGCTGGGCTCTGGAACACAACACCCAGATGATCACTGAGACTACTAAAGTCGGCTGCACCAACAACGGTCTCGCATACGTCTCAGGCGCCCAAGATAAGGGGTCGTTCGTGTTCGGCCTCATGCAAGGTCTTGGAGGTAACTTCAACTACAAAGTCAGAGCCGATTTCTACAAATACGTCTGCAATCTTACTGGAGAAAGGCCCGTGAGCCAGGACACCCTCATGAACTATTATAACCCCAAGAAGGGTGCTTGGGATCAGTTCGTCTAGGAAACTAGACAGGGTGATATCAAGATCGATGACCTCAAAGACCCCAGTCTCCCTCCTATCGTCCTCACACCCACCATCCAACGTGACATCGCTCTAGTCAAGCCTCTCTTGGATAACAATGAAAGTTTCGTCTTGGTCGGACCTGAAGGCTGTGGTAAAAACCTGGTGATTAGAACCTTGATTAAACAGATGAAGAACACTCAGATCGCCGTGATCCACTGTAACGCACACACTTCTGCTTTCCATGTGATTCAGAAACTGAACCAAATGTGCTCTCAGTCAGTCAACTCATCTGGACGTGTGTACCGTCCTAAGGAATGCCAGAGACTTATTGTCTACCTGAAAGACATCAACTTACCCAAGCCTGACAAGTACGAGACCATCCAACTAATCTCATTCCTCCAACAGATCGTGTGCTACAAGGGCTTTTATGACACTAACTTAGAATTTGTGTCCCTTGAAAGAATCCAGATCGTGTCCTCTATGAACCCCGCCACTACCATTGGCCGCCATAAAATTACCACTAGATTCACCGCTAATGTGAGAATTTGCTACATGGACTACCCTACTCCTGAAGAGCTGCTCCCCGTCTACAGTGAGATCATGCGAGCTATCCTTGTTCATGAACGCTTTGGCAAAGGGACAATGGCTAACTCTACCAAGAGACTGTCTCAGTTCTTGATTGACCTCTTCTCGAACGTAAAACAAAAGTTCAGCCCCGATGAGCACAGACACTACCTTTTCACTCCCCGTGAAGTGACCAGTCTGATCTACTCTATGCTACGCTATGAAATCCCAGATGCCGCCTCTCTAATCGAAGTTATGGTTTACGAGTCCCAGAGGACCTTCAAAGACAGACTCGTTGACAGAGACTCCAAGAAGAGATTCGACAGTGTTCTCTACCAGCTGCTGAAGTAACACTTGAAATACCAGGATAAGCTTAAGGACGTTTACTTCATTAGCAAAGTCATTGGGTCTGAGAGTATTATCAAGGGACTTCCTTCTCTTGGCAGAATCCCTAAGGATGACTTCATCTCGCTTATCACTGGCTAGATGAGAGCTTATGAGCGTGAGTTCAAGGCAATCGACGTCCACCTTATTGAGGAAGTGCTGGACTTATTCGCCTTCATTGAGAGATCTCTTTCTCAGCAGGGAGGTTGCCTCCTGTTGGCAGGGCGTTCTGGAGTTGGCCGCAAGCAGGCTACCTAGTTGATCTCCCACATGCTCAACACAGAGTTTTTCTCACCCAACATTAACCGTGACTACGGGATGAAGGAGTTTAAGCGTGACCTAAAGAGAGCCCTTGAGATGGCTGGTGTCGAAAACACCAAAACGGTCCTCTACATTGAAGACCATCAGCTGCTCAAGGATGAGTTTTTGACATACATTAACTCGCTAATTTCTGCTGGAGAAGTCCCCGGCCTTTACTCCCCTGAAGAACTTGAGCCAGTCCTCAGCAGCCTGAAAGACGAGATGGCAGAGCAGTATGAATGCCGTACTTTGTTCGAGTTCTACGTCAGCCGCATCAAGAAGAACCTGTCCGTCGTGCTGAGTCTGGACAACCAGCACCCTAAATTCGCTTCCAACTGCGCCCAGAATCCCGCTCTTTTCACGAAGTGTACTATTCTGTGGAGTGACGGCTGGAGCAAAGAGAGCATGGGCATCGTTGCTAGGAACGAGCTGGTCGAAGTTTCTGACCACCTCTCCAAGGTCATTGAGCCAATTATAAGCAGTGCAGTATTCCTCCACAACTCCTCCTCGTCTCACTTCACCACCAGCCCTCAGAGGTTTGTGAACTTCATTTAATAATTCAAGTTCATCCTCTCTAAGATCATAGCTACCAGTGGAGGCAAGAGCGCCCATCTGATAGCTGGACTTGAGAAGCTTTAGGAAGCCAAAGAGACAGTCGATACTCTGAGCAAGGATGCTGGAGAAAAGAAGATTGAGCTCGGACATAAGTAGAAGGAAGCGAACGCAGCGATGAAACAGATTTAACATGCCATGAAGGAGACTGCTGAGAGGAAGGCTGAGGTAGATAAGCTTTAGTCCCGCTGCACCAAGGACGAAGTTGCTATTCAGGATAGAAAGCAACAGGTTGAGTAGGAGCTTTCTGGAGTCCAGCCTGAGGTTGACGCTGCCTAGGCTGCCGTTGGAGATTTGAAGTCTTCCAACCTGAACGAAGTGAAAAACTTCAGAATTCCCCCAGAGCCTGTCTAGCACGTGCTCGGAGCAGTGATGCAGATGATGGGCTAAGACGATATCTCCTGGGCTGGCATGAAGCGTTTCCTTGGAAGTGCTGGAATCATCAACGCCATCCTAGGTTTCGATGCCCGCCAGGTCTCTAACTCTATGAAGAACAAGGTCGGCAAGATCATCGGCTAAAACCCCTAGAGTTTCGAATAGACTAGAATCAAGTAAGTTTCTACGGCTTGTGCTCCCCTCGCAGCCTGGGTTACCGCCAACATCAAGTACTCTGAAGTCTTGCTGAAGATCGAGCCACTCACCTCAGAGCTAGACAAGTTGACTCAGAAATTGCACCAATCTCAGGAGCGCGTCAACGAGTGCCAGCTGCAACTCAACACGCTCGCAGAGAAAGAAAACGAACTGAACGACACCTTCCAATAGAAGACTAAGGTCGCTGCCCGTCTCGAAGCCAATCTCAACGCTACGGAAGCTACCCTAAACTCTGCCACTCAGCTTCTCGGCCAACTATCCGGCGAGAATGAGCGTTGGGGACATGAAGTCAGAAAGCTCCAGCAAGCGATGGACTAGGTCCCTATCCACTCTCTTGTCAGCAGTGCGTACCTCACATACCTTGGAGGCGCCAACGAAAACCTTCGTGACCAGATCTTCTAAGACTGGAAAAGTGGGCTCAAAGGACAATTGAATGATTTCAGCTTCAAAAACTTCTTGTCCTCTGAACAGTAAATGCTCACTTGGAAGAAGGAAGGCCTCCCTGCTGACGGTCTGTCCATGGAGAACGCTATCATGATTATGAATACAATCAAGACTCCCCTAATCATTGACCCCGCAACCCAAGCTACTGAGTGGATGAAAAACTCTCTCAGGCAGCAGAATGATAACCTGGAAGTGCTCAACCACCAGGACCCTAAATTCAACACAAACATCGAACTGGCCATCAGATTCGGTAAGGTCCTGGTGATCTAAGAAGTTGATGGCATTGAGTCCCTGCTCGTGCCTATCCTGAGGAAAGACTTACTCCAGCAAGGTCCTAGATAAGTGGTGCAAATTGGTGAAAAAGCTGTCGATTACAACCCAGCTTTCAGGCTCTACATGGCCACCCGTGATCAGTTCGTTGAGATCCCTCCCAACTGTTCAGCCCTCGTTACTAGTGTCAATTTCACGGTGACCAAGAGTGGTCTGGAAGGACAGCTCCTTTCTATCACGATCAACTACGAGCAGCCTGAGCTCGAAGCCAGGAAGACAAAGCTACTTGAAGACGAAGAGAGGCTTAAGATTTAACTAGCTGGGTATGAGAAGAAGCTCCTAGAAGAACTAGCTAGCTCTACGGGTAACATTCTTGAGAACAAGAGCCTCATCGACAGTCTCAACCAGACTAAACTTCAGAGTTCTCAAATCGAACAAGCTCTCTAAGAGTCCACCTAACTGTAAGTGTCTCTTGACAAGCAGCGTGAGGTATACAGGAACTTCGCTCACATCGGCAGTAACCTATTCATGGTCTTTGGTGACCTGATTAAGATGAACAACATGTACCAGTTCTCCTTGGCATCTTTCATTAAACTATTCAGAAGAGCTCTGGATGTGAAGCCTAACGCCAACAGCACTGAAGAAAAGTTGGCCAAGCTGTCTGATTGCCTCATTAAGCTCTGCTACTCTGAGGTTGGAAGAAGTCTCTTCAAGGCCGATAGACTTACTTACTCCATGCACTTCATCAAGGGCGTCCATCCCAAGATGTTCGAGCAGAACGAGTGGGAGTTTTTCTCTGGAAGCATCGGAGCCAGCTCTGACAGCAACATGAGAATCCCCAAGTGGGCTCCAGTCGACAGAACAGAAATGTTCGGCATGTACTGCAACACTTTCGGACAAATCGTGCCTACCCTACAGCTAGACAATGATAACATTTGGAATGGATTTGGTTAGTCTCAGCAGCCTGAGAAAGAATTCCCTTCGCAGGTGGTTAACGGCCTCTCTCCTTTCCAACGCTGCCTGTTGATTTAAGTCCTCAGACCCGATAGACTAGAGTCTGCCATGACTCTTTTCATCAAAGAAGCTTTCGGAAACCAGAACATCCAGCCTTCTCCCTTCGAGCTAGCCAACCTTTACTCCAATGAGACCTCTAGCACGGACCCTGTGCTGTTCATTATCTCACCTGGATCTGATCCTAGTGCTGAACTGCAAGAGTTCGCTGAAGCCACTATCGGCAGAAACGGATTCCACGAAATTGCTATGGGTGGTGGCACCAACGAGACGGCGATCGAGACCATCAAGTAAGCGGCTCTTAAAGGAGAATGGGTCTGTCTCAAGAACCTTCACTTGGTTACGCCTTGGCTTTCGGTGCTCGAGAAAGAATTCAAGATGCTCAAGCCTGACAAAAAGTTCAGACTCTGGCTGACTTCTGAGCCTCACATTAAGTTCCCCTCCATTCTGCTCTAAACCAGTCTGAAGATTACTTACGAGACTCCCCCTGGTGTCCGCAATAACTTGCAGAGAACCTTCCAACAAGTGATTCCTTCCTCTACCTCGCCTTAGGACTAGAACAAGTTGCCTCTGATGTTCTTGCTCTCTTGGTTCCACGCTCTGATCTAAGAGAGACGCAAGTTCATTCCTCAAGGTTGGGTCAAGTACTACGAGTTCTCCTATGGAGATCTGAAAGCTGGAGAGTAGATTCTCAGCGGCCTCATCGACGCCCAGAGAGGAGAGATTCCATCCTGGTAAAAGATCTTCGGGCTCTTCGAGAATGCCATCTATGGAGGACGTGTGGACAACCAATTTGACATGCGTGTGCTACGCTCTTACATGCAGGAGATCTTCACTGACGGCGTTATGAGTGGCCAGACAGCTCTTGCCGGTATGATCAAGGTTGCTAAGAGTTCGGACTCGAGTGCGTTCGTCCAGAACATTTCTCAGCTTCCTGAGATCGACAACCCCAAGATCTTCGGCTTGCCCTCCAACATTGATAGATCTGTCCAGCGCTTCAACTCTGGTTAGGTCATCGCTCAGCTGAAGAGTCTCGCCTCTGTCAGCGCCTCTGAAATCCGTTTTGACAAGGAAAAGTGGACTGAAGCCCTCGACCCCATCTGCCAGCTCTGGGCCAACATTTACAAAGGCGACCAGACCTTCGCCGATGTCTAAATAGCTAAGGGTAAATCGAGCGACCCCGTTGAGCAGTTCGTGTACATGGAGATGCAGAGTGCCATCAAACTCCTCAGCACCGTCAACGAGAGTATCACTTCTATCAAGAAAGTGCTCACTGGAGCTGAGATGCTCACTCCCAAGACTGAGACCGAAGCTACTGAACTGATGGCTAACACCGTCCCCGCATCTTGGGAGAAGCAATGGGAAGGCCCTGAGAACCCCACTGCTTGGATCCGTATGGCCAACAAGAAGGGCTCTGCACTCATCAAGTGGGTACAGGCCGCCCAGGCCAAGTCCCTTCTCAAGAATGGAGTCAACCTGAGTGAACTTTTCCACCCTGAGACCTTCCTCAACGCGTTCAATAGAGGAATGCCCGTATCATGAAGGTTGCCATCGACGAGCTTAAACTCGTGTCCACCTTTGGAGCCAACACCGGCGAAGAAGGCAAGCTTTCTCTCTCTGGACTTTGGTTGCAGGGAAGTGGATTCGGGAACGATGGATCCCTAGTGGAAGTTCAAGGCATGGCTGCCGAGATCACAGCTCTCCCTAGCTGTATCGTCTCCTGGATCCCCAAGTCCCAGGCTGATCCCTTCCCTTAGGAGAAGACCGTGGACACCCCTGTCTACCATTCCCTCGACAGAGAGAAGCTCTTGTGCACCTTCAAAATCTTGAACGGAGGCGATCGTGACAAGGCCATCATCAGCGGTGTCGCTCTATTCCTCAACGGATCTGAGTGAGCACCCTTACCGTGTCTTCAAGACACTAGGCGACGCAGAACTAACGCAGCAACAGGATTGAGCCTACACATTTATTACTTTCATTACTAAGTCACTATTGATCACC
>Ga0138261_1103084_pt1 | contig 11031 bp, 10 predicted proteins | sample RNAA_720151113_FD_105266 | JGI IMG/M metagenome (GOLD analysis project Ga0138261, IMG submission 105266) | Metatranscriptomics of polar marine prokaryotic and eukaryotic communities from Palmer Station, Antarctica after 72hr light incubation -... | ecosystem: Environmental > Aquatic > Marine >...
CGATCTCAGTCACGTGGATGAAGCCCGCTGCTGATGTAGAACCGTAGGTTGGCTACCAGCTGTTCATGAAGGATAAACTTACAGGCCTAGAGACTCTTGTGTACGATGGAAAGACTAACCCCAACCTGCTAACCTACTATTCGAACAATCTAGGCATCGGACTCACCTTCGGGTTCAGAGTCAAGGCCTGGAACTTCAACGGAGCAGGGGCTTTCTCAGCTGAGGCTATTTATAAATCTTGCACGGCGCCAAGTGGTCTCGACATGCCGGTCGTAGGCTTAACGACTAAAACTTCAGCTGCGTTCACATGGAAGATGCCATCGAGTGAAGGAGCTTGTCCCGTGTCCACCTATGACTTACTCTTGGATGATGGAAACGGAGGCGCTTTTGTTCCTAGAGACGTCAGTACCGTTGCAAACAAGCACTACCTGAGATCTCACACAGTAACTTTTACCGCTGCTGAATCGAAGAAAACTTTCAGATACAGACTGAGAGCTACGAACGAAATCGGCTCAATCTTAAGTCCTATAGGTAACCAGATAATCGCTGGAATACCCCTGACTCCATCAACTGCTCCTGTCGCTGATCTTACCTAGACAGGACCTACTCAGATTAGAGTGACTTGGACTGCCCCTTCAGATGATGGAGGTGCTGAAATTGTAAGCTACTAACTCCAGGTCGATGACGGCAATGGTGGAGATTTCATTTCAGTCATCGGAAGTGGTGCATTACCTTATCTTAAACTAGACTACATCATTTCAACTAATATAAACAGAGGTAAAGACTATAGACTCCGCTACCGATCAAGCAACTCTATTGGTTGGAGTGGCTTCTCACCTATTGTTTACGTACTCGCTGCTAAAGTACCCCTACCTCCACCTGCCCCTAGCCGCGTTTCTACTACTTCCTCATAGATGAACTTGAGATTGCCTCGTTCTACTGACGATTAAGGAAGTCCTATAACAGGATACAAGCTTTATGTAGATGAAGGAAATGACTTTACAAGTGTTTTTAAGGCAGCAACTAGTTACGATGGACAAGCCGTTCTATTCTCTCTACTAACCACCGATCCTGCTGTAGCTCCAGTCAAAGGCAAAGTCTACCGCCTCTACACAGTGGCTGTCAATAAGTTTGGAGAATCTCTGCCCTCTAAGAAGGTCATAATCGGCTTTGGAGCAAAGCCCACAGCACCTACAAGCCCATTGAGGGATTCTGCTGTTTTAAGAGCTACGAGTATGCAGATAACTTGGACCAGAGTCACGACAGCTGATCTGCCTGTCCTTGGCTATGTATTGATGAGAGATGATGGGCTCGGAGGAGAGTTCATTCAAGTATATGATGGATCCAAGAACCCTCAGTTATTCTCTGTCAGCGTCAATACCCTGATCTCACCTAGGACCTATAGGTTTAAAGTGTACGCTGTAGATGTCAATGGAGGTGGAGTAGAATCATCGACCAGCAGCTTCATCGCCTGCGTGGTGCCCTCAAATCTGGCAATTCCTATCCTGACCGCTGTCGAAAAACAGAAATTCACAGTTCATTGGTCAATGCCGAAAAACTTCGGAGGCTGCGTTCTCACTGGATACGAATTATGGCGAGACGATGGCACAGGTGGGACCATTAACATAGCTATAGATGCTAGTACGATTGCCAACAAACCCGCACTATTCAAACACTAGACAAGTAGCCTTGCATCATCTCTCACTGGTAAGAAGTTGAAGGTTGTGGTCGTGGCAAGGAATATCATGGGAACAGTGACGAGCAGTGCTCTTCAGTTCGTGCTTGCTGCTACTCCAGGGAAACCTACGCCTGCTCCTCAAGTGGATCCTACCAATACTAATGTGTCGTAGATCAAAGTTAATTTCATCAACACCAACACGGATACTGGCGGTAGTGGAATTCTGCTGCTTCAGTTAGAGATGGACGATGGTCTACTTGGCGAATTCAAGACAGTTTTATCTACAGTAGATAGGCAGTTCTTCGTAGCTAAGGATAAGATTGTTCGTGGCCGCTCATACCGTTTCCGCTACAAAGTTAAGAACGTAACTGGCTGGAGCTTCTACTCAGACGTTGCATATATTTTTGCCTTCTCAATCCCTGACAGACCAGTGCGACCAACATTCGTGCAAGCCACCGACACTTCTGCGACCCTCTAATTCAGAGAGACAGTGAATGACAATGGAATCGCTATCAAAGGCTATGAGTTATACATCGACGCTGGTGGTGACCTCAGCAGCGCTTTCACGAAAGTTGCTTCTTATCCGGCCACAGGCTTCACTTCTCAGCATCAGCTCACAAAAGCTACTGACAATCTGAAAGCGGCAGGAACTTTATATAGAGCCAAGTTTAAAGCCATCAACAACGATAACATGGCATCCGAACTCAGTGACGAACTTGTGTTCGCCTTGGGAGCGGTGCCTTCTGCTCCAGGAGTGCCCACCAAGGAAATCGCTCTTTCCACTAGAGACTCCATCCTCGTCAAGTGGGCAGCTGTCACTACAGACACGCTCAAGATTCTAGGGTATAAGCTTTACGCCGATTCCGGTCATGCCGACGAATTGAAACTCGTTTACGACGGCACCTACAAGTTAACAACAACCTAATTTAACTTCACAGCCACTGCTAACAACAATATCTCTCTTGACTCTGAGCTCTTTTACCAGTTCAGAGTGATAGCTGTGAACTTCAATGGCGACGGGACTACCTCAGCCACCAGCAAGCTCTAGGTCTGCACCACTCCCTTCAATCTCAAGCCAATCGTGGTCAGCTATATTTCAACTACAAAAGTGTCCCTGAGATGGTCAGCCCCAGCATCTACTGGAGGATGCCCCATCAAGAGTTATCATTTATACAGCGATCAAGGGACCAACAAAGCTATGATTGAGCTACCAGACCCAACTAAAAGTGACATCATCAACAAACCATTCCTATCAACCTACGATCTGAACGTGGCGTCTTTTACCAAGGGAGCTAGGCATAAACTTCAACTCGGAGTTGAGAACCATGTCTCGGAATTGAAAAGTGACACTGTGAGCTTCCTACTAGCTGACGTTCCAAACAAGCCAGCCATTCCTACTAGGCTCTCGAATGGTAAATAGATTTAGATAATCATGGCAGCGCCTTCTAGCAACGGCGGCAGTCAGATCACTAGCTACCAGATGTAAGTCAGATTCTCAGACAAGGAAGACTGGAAAATAGTTATGGGAGAAGAGCCAGGTTTAAATCTTCAGTTGATCTATACTGTCCCAGAATCAGATAATCTATCACCTGGAGCTTATGTCTAAGCAAGGTTCAGGTGCAAGAATGAAATCGACTGGTCAGCCTGGAGTGGGCACGATTACCTGCTCAAGGCAGGAGTCCCTGAAAGACCACCCAAACTTACATACGAGGCATCTGACGCTAGCTCAGTTACAGTAAAAATAAATCCTTCATTAGAAAGCAATGGAGCGCCTATTATCTTGTACAAACTTTACAGAGATCAAGGAGGCAATACTGGAGATGTGAATACAGCCATCACTGCGTATAATGGCACCTCTGTTACTTATAAAGTATCAGGCCTGACGTCTGGTAAAACTTACAGATTCTCAGTCAAGGCCAACAACTCGGAAGGAGATTCTCCAGTGAGTGAGTTAGCCATCTTCGCTGCTGCTAGTTTGCCCGCATAGCCAACAAGTATTACAAAGAGTACTCCGACTTCAAGTGAAACTAAACTGAATGTCGTGTGGGCTCGTGTACCTGACACTGAGATCCCAACTACTGGTTACATCTTAGAGATGGCTCAGAAGTATGGCAGCTAGAACTTCACTGCGATTTACTCAGGATTCAACGCCCCCTAAGTCTTCAATTACACCCTCGATCCTCTTCCTGAGACTGGGGCAAGGTACACTTTCAGAATAATTGCTGTTAACTTCAACGGAAGATCTGTAAAGAGTGCGGAATACACTTTCAATGGTTGCATAGCTCCTTATAATCTGCTTCCACCTACCCGCGTCTAGCCAGGAAGTTCAACAAACTCGCTCAAAGTGGCTTGGAAAGAGCCTTCTTAGAATGGAGGGTGTCCTATTACAGGCTATGCAGTCTACAGAGATGATGGGTCGGGATCCGCCGTGACCACTGAAGTTAATGCTGCTCCGGATCTATAAGTCTAGAACGTCGCTGAGTTAAGAGAGCTCATCGTAACCAGCTTCCCAGCCACCACCTAAGGAAAGATCTTCAGGTTCAAAGTGAGAGCCTACAACAGAGAGAGTTACGTAGATTCCCCCTACTCATAAATCCTGAATGCCGGTGTGCCTACTACTCCTGCAGCCAGTCCTACTCTGATCGAGCAGACGGACAAGACTTTAAAGATCAACATGCCTTTCATTGCTACTGCACAGAGTGGTGATAGTCCGATTGTCTCATACAACTTAGAGATCGATGACGGCAATGGAGGCGACTTCAAATCCCTGACAGGTTACTCACCCACTTCAATGCTGAGAGACTTTGTAGTGACAAATGTGACCAGAAGTAGCACCTACCGCCTCAGGTACAGAGTGCTTAATGCTGTAGAGTGGAGCAACTACTCAGCCAACCTGAATGCCCTCGTAGCTACCGTCCCATCAGCTCCTCCCCTTCCCACACTTGGCTCAGCCACAGGATCTACTATTACTATTACCTTTAAGGAGTCTGCTGACAGTGGCGGCTCTAAGATCACCTCATATGAGCTGTGGAGAGACCAAGGAACTTTGGGCTCCACGCCGATATAAGTGACTGGCTACTCCAACAATGCAATGACTTATACCCTAGTTTCAGCTGATGGAATTACCTCAGGGAAGACTTACACCTTTAAGTTGAGATCTAAAAACGTGGTTGGATTCTCCTACTATTCAGAACAACTTTAGATTGCCGTGGCTTCTCCAATCACCAAGCCTGTTAAACCTACCAAAGACTACTCAAGGTCAACCAAAACGAGCATTGTAGTTCAGTGGGCTGAGAGTTCAGCGACTGAAGTACCCGTCCTCGGCTATAAGCTCTATATGAGTGCCGGCACAGATGAATACACAATCGTGTATGCTGACGCTCAAAACTCCTTACTGAGAGAATTCACAGTCGGGAACTTAACAACAGGATTACTGTACTAATTCAAGGTAGCAGCCATCAATTTCAATGGAGACTCCGTATAGAGTGATGCTCTTGAAGTTTACGCATGCATTGCGCCTTCTCAAGCAGGACCTCTTGCCAGAGTCAGCGGAACAAAGACTTCCCTACTTCTGGGCTGGAACCCACCTTCAGATAATGGCGGTTGCCCAATCAAAGGGTATCGCCTCTTCAAGGACACTGGAGCAGCAGATGCTATCACTAACCCTATAGATGCATCGCTTGTCAAAGATAGGCCTACTCTCTCACAGTACAATGTGCCACTGACTTCAACTGATACTGGGAAATAATACAGATTCTAAGTTGAAGTCTGGAACAACGAAGGAGCCACCAAATCTTAAGTTGGAGCTTTCATAATAGCCAAAATCCCAGACACTCCTGCAGCTGGTCCCTCACGCGACATCAGCAAAGTTACAGCTGTCCCTGGCAGTCTGACACTCAATTTAACACCTTACGCCACTACGGCCAATGGTGGGAGCGATCTGCTCAGTTATGAGCTCTAGGTAGATAATGGAAAGACAGGACCTTTCACTACTATTTTAGGGGCTGATAATTCTAAACCTAACAAGATGAGTCTTGAGACCTAAGTGACTGTCAGCAGCTTGACCAAGAGCTCTGTGTACCGGACCAGGTTCAGAGCTGTCAATTCAATAGGCCCTAGTCTCTGGAGTCCTATCATCTTCGTACCTGCTGCTTACCTCCCGCTCGCCCCACCTCAGGTGATCTTACAAGCTGTCGATTAGGCACAAATATCTCTAAAATTCTTGCCTTCTAATGACGATGGAGGCGCAGGAATAACAAAGTATCACCTCTGGATCTCTTCTGGCGCATTCAACTCGGCGTTCGTAAAGGTAGCGGCATACGACGGCACCGCTTCTGCTTACTCTATCTAGGCAGGAGATGTAGTCACTCCACACACTGTGACGGTTGGAGGGTTCTATGCGATCAAATATATAGCCGAGAATAACATGGGACTCAGCGCAGACTCAGAATTACTCTATGTTGCCCTTGCCCGTAAGCCAACCACCCCAATTGCTCTTGTCATTTCTTAAACTTAATCGACAAGGACTAAGCAAGTATTGACCTGGAATGAAGGCTCATCGACTGACATCCCTGTAACAGGATATAGACTCTATTCGGATAACGGACTTCCAGGCAACTCATATTTGATCTATGACGGCAACGGTGTCTCTACGACTCTGTTGTACCAGCACGACAATTTGACCGAAGGAATGATGTACACTTACAAACTACAGGTCTTAAATTACAACGGCCCGTCCGCTATGTCCCCGACCATCGCTCAATCTGCTTGCGAAGCTCCTAGTTAATTCGCCAGCTTGAGTGTATTCAGCACCAGCAAGACGGCTGTTAAACTAACGTGGAAGTAGCCTGGCGATGACGGAGCTTGCACAATTACCACATACTCAGTGTGGAAAGATGATGGAAATGCTGGAGCCTTCAGCCAGGTTGGGTCTGCTCTCGGCCCATCTTCCTTCTCTCTGTCTGTTACCTCAGGTCTGACAGTCGGCAAGCTATTCAGATTTATGGTCAAGACCGTAAACGAGATCAGTACAACCTAGAGCAATATTGTTACAACTATCGTCGCTGACCCACCAAGCACGCCAACAGCTGGACCCTCCTTTAACATTCTGGAGACCAATACAACTTCGATCAGAGTAACTTTCGCAGAAATAGCTGATAATGGCGGCACTCCGATCTAGTCATACTAACTTTAAAGGACGGAGCATGGAGGGTCCACTTGGTCCGATTTGAGCGGCCCACCCTCCGACATGTCTCTCAATACTGAAGTACAAGTGACTGGATTAGTAAAGAGATCGTCCTATAGGTTCAGATACAGAGCCATCAACAAGGTCGGTATTTCAGGATGGAGTCCAGAGACGTTCCTCGTGCCCTCTGTCGCACCAGCAGCTCCACCTCAACCCATCTATGTCTCTTCCGATGACACGAAAATCTCACTTAAGTTCGACAGAAGCCCAGACGATGGAGGTGCTATAATCACTGACTATGAGCTCTAGGTCGACCCATCTCCTTCAACTGGCTTCACGAAGATAGTCAATTATGTCTATGCTACCCACGTCTTCACTTACCAAGTGATCGCTTCTGAAAACAGTATGACAGCTGGCACTATCTACCGCTTCCGCTACAGAGCTAAAAACTCACTTGGATTCTCTGATTGGAGCAACATTCTCACGATCGGCCTGGGACCTCTGCCTTCAGCTCCATCGACTCTAACGCGATAAGCTCTAGGCAACTCAGGAACTTCTATAGGCATCTAGTGGCCAGAACTGACTTCCCAGACTCTCGCAGTCAAGCACTACTCTCTCTATATGGACGATGGCCGTGGTGTGTATTTCAACAAGGTCTTCCAAGGCGCATGCTCTCAAGCAATAATTCAAAACCTCAGCCCAAGCATCGTCTACACCTTCTACGTAAAAGGAACCAACTTCAATGGCGAAGGTATAACCAGTGCGAAAACTTCCTTCCGATCATGTGTCAATCCATCTGGCGTAGTGGCACCTTATCTTGTTTCAACCAACGAGACTAAAGTCAAATTGAGATGGTCACAGCCTACTAACGTCGGGGGATGCCCAATCACCTCCTTCGCTATCCTGTCTGATCTAGGTGGAGCTGTCTATTCTTCAGACCTTGAAGCATCAGCTGTCGCCAACAAACCATACCTCTTCGAGCACGAGTTTACGTTTGCTTCCTCTTACACTGGCAAAACCTTAGGATTCGTACTTAGAGCAACAAATATCATGGGGTCTACAACAAGTGAGAATTACTTGAAAGTCCTGGTAGCTGCTTCTCCCCCAACACCTACTCTCTTGATCACTTCTGTGAGTACTAACTCTACGTTCATCGGGATCTAGATACCAGAGATCTTGCAAATAGGTGGGAGTACTCTGACCAGCTACGAGTTACAAGCAGACAACGGACTGCAGAGTGACTTCGCTGTCTCATACACCGGATTAGAAAGAAAACATTTTATCCCTATCACTAGTGGAAGAACGTACAGATTTAGATTCAGAGTCTAAAACGCCAAAGGATGGTCTAGCTATTCTAAGCAAACTAATATTCTAGCTGCTGGACTACCTGCCAAGCCACTTAAAGCTCCTCACTTAGTTTCAGTTGATTCAACCAACATGAAGATTGGCATCACTCCTTGCAGTGCCAGCAACGGCTCGGCTATCTCCGAATACAAGCTAGAGATGAAAGAAACTTCAAGCGGGACGTACGCCCAAGTAAATGTGTTCGCAGTCACAGAGACTCTCGAAGTACAGTTAACGAAGCTTGCGAACTCTATGACAACAGGGAAGAAGTATTTCTTTAGGTACACTGCGAAGAACACTGTCGGATATTCCGCCATCTCAGATGAATCAGTCTTCGCTCTGGCTGCTTATCCCGCCGCCCCAAGTGCTCCCAGCAAAGATGACAGCAAGAGTAGCTTGACCTCAATCTACGTATCCTGGCCTCTGGTGGCTGATGGAGATATAGTCACTTTAGGCTACAGACTCTACATCGACTCAGGAAACGACGGCAATTACACCAGAATCCTTGATGGCTAAGGCCAACCTGGTGTGAATTACTTCAATTCCACAGGGCTTTCTACAGGATAATCTTACTCTTTGAAGGCTTCAGCATTGAATTTCAACGGCGAAGGTCCCATGAGCCCAATCGTATTGTATTTCTCATGCCTGCCACCCACAGGTCTGAAGCCTCCTACCTATGTCAGCTCTACTGAAACAACACTCACAGTTGACTGGACAGCTCCTATGAACACGTATGGATGCCCTCTCCTGCACTTCTAACTCTACAAAGATGACGGTGCCGGAGGCTCTATCAACAATCTCGTTGCTAAATTTGAGCCCCATGTCAGCTAAAAGGTGGTAAGCTTCACCAGCGCGGACAAGACCAAGCCATTCAGAATGCAAGTCAAAGCAACCACTATTGCTGGTGAGGTCCTTAGCGGAGTAGGCCGATTCGTTTTAGCTAACGTACCTGCAAAGCCAGCGATCGCAATCAACGTCCCTACAGAGACAAACACCAAGTAAATTAAAGTCAGTTATGGAGCGGTCCTTCCAGCTAACAGAGGATCGCCGATTATCAACGTCCAGCTGTGGATTGACGATGGCCTTGGCAAAGACTTCACTTTGGTTATTGGCACCACTGAGGCCTACAGCATGCGAACCAGTATCGTTATCACAAAGAACATAGTCAAAGCAAGACTCTACCGCCTCAAGTACAGAGTCATGAACACTAATGGCTTCTCTGACTACTCAGATATCGTCTATATCAGAGCTGGAGTAGCTCCTGGCAGACCTCAATCCCCTCAACTAGTATCAGCCACCGCCACCAAAATCAACCTTAAACTTTTCAAACCTACAGATAACGGAGGCAGCGAAATTACCAAGTACGAGCTCTACAGGAATGATGGAAATGACGCTAACGAGCCCACTACCAAGGTCACCTCTTATCTGGGAGCTTTGCTGACCCACGAACTTGACAAGACTGCAGACTCCCTTGTCACCGGAAAGATCTATAAGATAAAGTTCAGAGCTATCAATGTACTGGGCAATTCTGAAGATTCTGGTGTTGTCAGGTATGCCCTCGTTGACAAGCCGCTCATGCCCTCAGCTCCAACAGTCATCTATGCTTCAAGCAACGAGACTCAAATTGCAGTAGAATGGGCAGCTATCGTTCCATCTCAGACTCCCGGTCAAGAAGTATATGGATATGTGCTTGAAGTGATGGACACCTCTAATACTCTTGGTCAATTTGAAGTTGTATTCGACGGGTCTGTAGGATTCCCAAGCTCAAGGAGCTACGTCTACGCTGATAATAGAGTCAAGGCCGGCCACAACTATCTATTCAGAGTGAAGGCGTCTTTCAGGAACGGATTGACCGCCTATAGTGCAACGTCACTCCCTGTATACGCCTGCTCTCCACCCAGCTACCTGCTTGCCCCACTCCTTAACAATGTTAACAAAGATCAGATCACCCTCGAGTGGTCTCAGCCTAGACAAGGAGGAGCTTGCCCGCTTCTAGGATACCAGCTGTATATGAACAACGGCGCTGGCAGCGACACTTTCACAGAAATCGATTCAGCCGCGGTAAAAGATAAGCCAGCCCTAGCGCTTCATTCCACGACGTCAGCCACTACTCTCGGAGCTACTTACAGGTTCAAACTGAAGGCCTATAACGTCGTCGGAAGTACTTACAGTGAGTCTGTGGGTTATGTGATTGCCAATCTGCCTACAGCTCCAGCTAGTGCGCCTGCTACTGATCCAAGTATTACTAATCAAACTAAACTGAAAGTGGATTCCACGGCAGTACCGTCTGATGGAGGGTCACCCATCCTCACTTACAGTCTCGAGATAGACGATGGAAAGGGCGGACCATTCACTGTTGCGTACGGAGACCCTGTGGCATCACTTTCTCTCAGCTTCACAACTGAATTGTTGATCTCAAGAGGACTCCTGTATAAAGTCAGATCTCGTGCTAAAAACATCATTGGATGGAGCAGCTACTCACCGACAGGTTACATCAGAGCTGCTGTGAGACCTAACGCTCCACCAGCGCCTGCTTTCGTGAGCGCGACAGATAACTCAATCACAGTTAGCCTGAAAGAGACAATTGAGAATGGTGGCGCAACCGTAACCGCCTACGAACTTTATGTTGACGATGGGGCTCTAGGAACGTTCACTAAGCTTACGGGCTATAACGGCCTAGCTCCAAGCTTCAAAATCGATAGAACAACTGGGGCTACTGAGGAGAAAGCCTTAGTCTCTGGAAGAGTCTTCAGGCTTAAATACAAGGCCATCAATGAGATCAACTCATCAGAATTCTCAGATATAGTTTCTGTTGCTATGGCCA
>Ga0138261_1433644_pt1 | contig 10967 bp, 8 predicted proteins | sample RNAA_720151113_FD_105266 | JGI IMG/M metagenome (GOLD analysis project Ga0138261, IMG submission 105266) | Metatranscriptomics of polar marine prokaryotic and eukaryotic communities from Palmer Station, Antarctica after 72hr light incubation -... | ecosystem: Environmental > Aquatic > Marine >...
GAAAAAAACCGTCGATTGGTATCTCAACAATGAAGCCTGGTGTGACGATATTCAATCAGGCAATTACCAACGAGATCGCTTAGGAGTGATTAAATAGTGAAAGGCATTATTCTAGCAGGCGGCTCAGGTACAAGATTACATCCAGCAACATTGGCCATGTCGAAGCAATTATTACCCATTTACGACAAGCCGATGATTTATTATCCGCTGTCGACCTTAATGCTATCGGGTATTCGTGAAATATTGATCATTTCAACACCGCTAGATATTGGTCGCTTTGAAATGCTGCTGGGCACTGGCGAGAAATGGGGCTTGAATCTTTCGTACCAAGTTCAAGATCAGCCGTCGGGGCTTGCCCATGCCTTTATTATTGGTGAAGAATTTGTCGACGGTGACGAGTGCGCCCTAATCTTAGGCGACAACATTTTCTTTGGTCACAACTTCACAACCACCTTGGCCCGCTCAGTTAATCGCCACGAAGGCGCAACAGTGTTCGCCTATCAAGTTAAAGATCCTGAAAGATTTGGTGTTGTTGAATTTGACGAGAACCAGAAAGCTATCAGTATCGAAGAGAAACCTTCGAATCCAAAATCTCGTTTTGCGGTTACCGGTTTGTATTTTTATGACAACACGGTCACAGAGAAAGCCAAGCAAGTGAAGCCATCACCTCGCGGTGAGCTTGAAATTACCGACTTAAATCGAATGTATTTGGAAGAAGGCTCAATGTCAGTAGAGCTCTTGAGTCGCGGCATGGCGTGGTTGGACACGGGTACCTATGATTCTCTATTAGAAGCGGGACAATTTGTTCAAACGCTAGAACATCGTCAAAGTTTGAAAATCGCCTGTCCTGAAGAAGTCTCATGGCGTCAGGAATGGATTAGTGACGATGAATTAACCAAATTAGCTGAACCACTTTTAAAGAGCGGCTATGGTGAATATTTGCTTGATCTAATTAAGTATCAGGACAAGAGTTTATGAAAGTTACAGCAACTAAGTTAGCGGGTGTCGTTATCATCGAACCTGATGTGTTTGGCGATGAACGCGGGTTCTTCCTTGAGAGTTATCATGAGGAAAAGTACCAAACCGAAGTGGGCATTAAAGAAAGATTTGTCCAAGACAACCATTCACGCTCATCTAAGGGCGTTTTAAGAGGGCTTCACTTCCAAAAAACCAAACCGCAAGGCAAATTGGTTCGAGTGACTGATGGTGAAGTGTTCGACGTGGCGGTGGATATTAATCCTACCTCACAAACATTTAAACAATGGGTCGGCGTGACCTTGTCCGGTACCAACCATACGCAGTTTTATGTGCCGCCGGGCTATGCTCATGGGTTTTTGGTACTTTCGGATAGTGCAGATTTTCAGTATAAGTGTACGGAGTTTTACTATCCGGAAGATGATGCTGGCATTATCTGGAATGATAGTGAGATTGGCATAGAGTGGCCTATAGATATTGAGCCTTTGGTGTCGGAGAAGGATGCGAAGTTGCCAACAATCGATGAGTACATCCAAGGCCATTAATCCTTAGTCTCTTTGCTCAACTTGAGCTAATGTCCAGCCTCCGGATTCACTTTATCCTAGCGCCTATAGAGATTCAGATATTTCTGTACGCACACATTTATCTCGAGCGCACTGTCGTGCTAATGATCGATTTTATTTAGCTTCTTTGTGCTGCCCCAAAAAGCGAAAGGCTCATAGTCCGGATAGGGATAGCGCCCCAAATTCAATTCAATATCTGAATCCAACGATACACGCCATTCTTCAACTAGCGCCCGTATGGACTTTGGTTCTCCTGAACAAATATTTAAGATATCTGTTCCCTGTTCCAAAGTGCAAACACGTGCGATCAACCTCACCACCTCTGAAACAGCGAGAAAATCTCTGATCTGATCCCCTTTTGACATGTCAAAAATTTTCTTGTCCTGTGCAACAGCACTGGTAAACAGAGAATATAATGAGCTACTGGCTTGCCCTTCGCCAAACATGTAAAACAGCCTAAGCCAGCTTAGTTCAAACGGTGTTTCTTTGCGTAAAAATTGAAGCTGACGTAGTAGTGTAGCTTTCGCAAAACCATAAGGGTTAGAGGGCTGAATGAGCATTTTTTCTGTTAGTTCCCCAGACTGCATACCGTACTCAAAGCAGGTACCAAGTACAATTACCTTTTTCACTCCAGCCTTCACTGCCAGCGCAAGAAACTTATAAGATTTAGGTACCTCAACTTCAAAATGATGAAGAGATTGATAATTCGGTAGGCCGCCCCAAGCAAGATGCAAAATGACATCGGGTTGATGACTATTAATTAGATCCGTTGGGTCTTCACCGATATCGAATTTAAGCCAATTAATAGGTTCGTTAGGTTTTGACCTTGAAATGCCTAAAACGTCTAAGCCACTATCAAACAACAGTGGCACAACATGTTGCCCCAGATAACCACTTGCCCCAGTAACTAATATTTTCACTAGCTAATCGTCAGGCTAGGTACTGCCGTAACAAATTTAGCCCCCCAGTCTCGACAATAGGATAACTGTTCACTAATCTCCGATCGCAAGTTCCAAGGTAATATCACCACATAGTCTGGTTTTTGCTCCTTAAGCAACTTCTCTTCTACAATTGGAATTCTACTACCCGGCATGAACTTATTTTGCTTGGCAGGGTTTTTATCCACGACAAATTGTAAAAGGTCAGGCCTAATTCCAGCATAATTCAAAAACGTATTCCCCTTCGCTGCTGCGCCATAGGCAGCGACAGATTTCCCTTCAGCCTTCGCGCCAATCAGAAACTTCACAAAGTCATCTTTGAGGGTGTTCGTCGCGGTTTGGAAGCCCGAATAATACTCATGCGATGTCATACCTGCAGCTATCTCTAGGCTCAACAATTTCTGAACTGTCTCCTCCACTCGCTTAGAACCACCTGTCTTTTGCGCAAAAACTCTTAGGCTGCCACCGTGAGTGGATAACTGTTCAACATCAAAAACTTGTAGCCCGTTATTTTCGAAGATCGACGAGACAGAAGTTAGTGACAAATATGAGTAGTGCTCGTGGTAGATAGTATCAAATTGATGATTCTTGACCAATTCATACAAGTGTGGGAACTCAAAAGTAGCGACACCTCCAGGTTTCAGCAATATTGAAAAACCTTTTACAAAATCGTTGATGTCGGGAACATGTGCCAAAACATTATTGGCCGCTGTCAAATCAGCCGATTTCCCATTTTTTACGAGTTCCACAGCAGTACTTTCACCGAAGAACTCCTCGACAATATCGATTCCTTTTTCCCTCGCAGCTGCGGCAGTACTCGCAGTAGGTTCAATTCCAAGACAAGGAATTTCCATCGCCTTGAAATACTGAAGTAAGTAACCATCATTGGCAGCCACTTCAACCACATGACTTTTTTTCGTAAGACCAAACCTATCGGTCATAGATTCTGCATATTCTTTACTATGTAAAAGCCAGCTTGTGGAAAAGCCGCTAAAATATGCATAATCGCTGCTGAATAGAAGTTCACTACTTGCAAAATCTTCCGTCTGCACAAGCCAGCAATTCTCACAGTACATAACGCGAAGTGGGAACCAAGCCTCTGGAGCTTTCAGATTCTCATCAGTTAAGTATGCATTCGACGGTGGAGAACTTCCTAGGTCAATAAAATTTTTAGTGAGTATTTTTTTACAATGTCTACAATTCACGTGCGGATCCCACCAAATTCAGATGTGTTAAATGGATGATTCATATCTCTTTCAGACATGTCTGTGATTTCTAATGGCCAAGTTATCCCGAACAGCGGGTCCAATGCACTAACCGCTCCCTCTGCTTCGGAGTTGTACTTCTCTGTATGCAGATAGACAAGTTCGCAATCATTGGATGTTGTTTGAAACCCATGAGCAAAACCCTCAGGGATCACCAAACATTTGTTGTTTTCTGAGCTAAGCTCTACCCCAAACCATTGCAAAAAGGTCGCTGAGGTCCGACGCAGATCAATAGCAACATCAAAAACGCTTCCAGAGATACAACTAACAACCTTACATTCGGCAAACGGTTCATGCTGAAAATGCATGCCACGAACAGCACCAATATTCTTTGTAAAACTACGATTAATTTGTTTAATTGGCTTCGTCATTCCTGAGTGTAAAAATTCTTCCTCACAGTACAACCGCTCAAAAAAACCTCTATCATCCGTCCGCGGCATCCGAGTCACCACGGAAAGTCCACTCAAAGGGGTCTGCATAATTTCAAATCTACTTGAATTTTCCATCAGGTAATCGCGCTTTCGTATTCTTTTATTTGTTCGAGACTAAACTCACTCATATCCTTTGAACCTTCAGCATGAGCCCGGACCCAATCACATGATTTTCGCAATGCTTCTGCAAGGTTCCAACAGGGCTGCCAGTCAAGTTTACTTTTCGATTTTGAGCTATCAAGACGCAATACGCCCGCTTCATGAGGCTGACTTTCACCCTCCAGAGACCATATGGCACCATCAAAAGATTCACAAAGCCGCGTTACAATCCATTCCACGCTTTTTGCGTCGCCTTCGTCGGGACCAAAGTTCCATGCTTCAGAAAACGTTTCTGGTTCCTCGTACAATCTTTGCGCTAATTTGATATATCCAGCCAATGGATCTAACACGTGTTGCCATGGCCTGATGGCACTAGGAGATCGAATTTTCAATTCCTCTCTTTCTGTTATTGCCCTAAAAAAGTCAGGCAAGAGCCTATCATCCGAAAAATCACCACCACCAATAACATTTCCAGCTCTGACTGTCGCCAAACCGCATTGGGAGCTATCAAAAAAAGATGACCTATATGCTGATACAACTATTTCCGAGCACGCTTTACTGCTGGAATATGGGTCATATCCTCCGAGCGCATCTGTCTCTCGGTAGGGCCAAACCCATTCATTATTTTCGTAGCACTTATCTGTGGTTACACAAACGATCGATCTAACTTCCTCTATCTCACGAAGTGCCTCCAAAACCTTGGCTGTTCCAATCACATTTGTTTCATAGGTTTCTATAGGGGCAACGTAAGACTGACGAACCAGAGGTTGTGCAGCCAGATGAAATACAATTTCTGGTCTGAAAGAAAGTACCACATCCTTAAAACTCTGAGTGTCGCGGATATCTCCAAACACTGTCTGAACCTTATTGCCAACGCCACATAGCTCATAGAATGAGGGTTGGGTTGCAGGCTCTAAACTGTATCCGAGAACATCGCAACCAGCATCAGCCAACCAAGTAGACAGCCAGCCGCCCTTAAACCCTGTGTGCCCTGTAATTAGAACCCTTTTTGAATTCCAAAATTCTCTATTCATCCCACGTTTTCCAAGGTGCGTTAGCTTTAGCCCACATTTCTTCAAGTTTTGAACGATCGCGTAAAGTATCCATCGGTTGCCAGAAACCAGAGTGTTTGTACGCTGACAATTCACCGGCGGCAGCAAGGGCCTTCAGCGGCTCGTTCTCCCATGTAGTTAGGTCATCATCGATTAGATCTAAAACATCGGGCTCGAGAACAAAAAAACCGCCATTGATCCAGGAACCATCTCCTACAGGTTTCTCTTGAAATGCTGTCACCTGCCCATCGTCAAGAGAAAGAGCACCAAACCTTCCGGGTGGCTGTACCGCAGTCAATGTAGCTTTACGGCCATTTTCAGCATGGAAAGCCACAAGCTTTCCTATATCAACATCAGCAACACCATCCCCGTAGGTAAAGCAAAACGTATCATTATCTAAGTATTCACCAACACGTTTTAATCTCCCCCCTGTCATCGATTGATCACCTGTATCAATCAACGTTACCTTCCATGGCTCAGCTTTCGCGTTATGAACTACCATATTTGAGCTGGATGTAAAGTCAAAGGTTACATCAGAATTGTGAAGAAAGTAGTTGGAGAAATATTCTTTTATGATATATCCCTTGTAACCCAAGCAAACTACAAAATCATTAATACCATAATGACTATAAATTTTCATGATGTGCCAAAGGATTGGCCGCCCACCGATTTCGACCATAGGTTTAGGCTTAAGCGTAGTTTCCTCGCTAAGTCGCGTTCCTAAACCACCTGCTAATATAACTGCTTTCATTTGCGTCCCTAGTAAGTGACAGGCTTTTCGTGCTGAGTGTACTTTGCGCCATTAGGCCCAGACAATACGCTCAAGCCCATTGAATTTTCGCGAACGTATTCGGCTTTCGGTTTAACAAAAAACGTATTCATATCAAAAAATAAACACTCGTTAGAAATAAAATGGCAAACCATGCTGTTTCTCGAGAGTTCTCGATTAATACGCGCGCTTCCTCCGTGGGCTAGACGCCCATGCCAGAAAAAGACATCACCTTTTTTTGCTAGATTTAGAACACGCGCAGCGGGACTGGCCTTCTCTTGTTGGAGTAGCTGTGACGTCCAACTCTGTCCCATCTCGGAAGAGAGCTGCACTATTTCCTCTGGGCTTATATTACCCGCCCTTGCCGCCATCACTCGATCATTAAACTCTGGGTTGTCGAGCAGAACGTCCTCACCGTATGGGAAATTCCATTTGTGCGATCCAGGAACATAGTACAATGGACCAGCTTCCTCATCGATGTCTTCTAGTGCGATCCAAACCCCTACCATATGATGCGCTGGCTCTGTGTGGAAAAATATAGAATCCATATGAAGTTCTTGTTCGGTACCTGCTTCGAAACTCAACGAACCAAACAACAATGGTTCACTTTGCATGGCCCACTGACAAAACTGTACAATTTTGGGGTGTAAAGAAATTGCCAGACTTTTTTCATTCTCTACATGAAACAATCCGATTCTTTGACCAAAACCAAATTCATCTTTTGTTTCTCCGCAGTCAGCACGAAATTGACCTAAATCGTCTAACAAACTGTCAATGGCCTCTTCAGTTATTAATCCTGGCAAAATGCAATAACCGTTATCTTCCCAGTTTCGTTTCTCATCCAAATTTGGTTCCATGATAAAAGCTCCAGTTATCGCTTGGTCTAAAATATCTATTACTTAAAAGTGTTTCGATTGCAATTCAGCATTATTTGTTTGTATCAAACCACTGTCGGAAGTATACCATCGACTAAACGGCACTTCGATCAAAGGTGAGTAGGCAACAAGATAATTTTTAGATTCGCACCAGAAACCAAACTGAATACCTAGTTCGGGTAAAGCCACTGACTCGACTTCACTCATAAATTGTAACAATAATTCGGAGCGCGCGAAGAGGAAATCCACATTGGGTGAAAATATTTTTCGTGGTTTGTACCATTCAGAATAGCTGCCGGTTTCTACTAAAGCTCGACCAGCTAAGAAACTTTGAAGCTGTCCGTCATCCCTCTTTTCTATACCAGCACTCACAACCGTTCCCTCCCGACTTAGTCGTGCAGATACTGCAGCGACTTTCTCATCCATATCGAATATACGAAGGGCTTCGTCGAGCCATTCTTGGGGAGAACTGATAGTACAATTAGCGTTCATTATTAGCAAATAGGGAGCCTTAACTGCTTCTAAGTCAGCACGCCGTATGGATGTGGTACCCCGTTCTTGCTTGAGAGAAAATATCTGGCTCACAGAGGATCTCTTTAACCCAGGGAAACATCTTGCGATACCCCCGAACAGTATCGCATCAATGTTTGGATACTGATTAGTCGAGCTCCTTTTGATACACAGCTCTGTTGCTCCACGGTTCTTAGCAAACTCCCCAACTTCATACAAATGAGAGTTTTTCATTTTTGCTCTAATCAGGTTGAGTATATGTCTAGTTGAATCGAGTGTTCTGCTGCCAGTCTCAACACTGCCAGAGTTCGATATTGAGATTTCATGAATGCGCCAGTAATAAAGAATCTGAGGGATATGAGAAATTCTTGCACCGCCGAAATGAAACCTAACTAGCGAGTCCCAATCATGACAATATTCTGAACCTTGATCTGAATACAAATCTAACGCCAAGGCCGTCTGTCTCCTGATTACACACAAGTGCCAGATACAACCACTTGATAAATTCTGAATAGGGTCCCAAGACGCTCGCCGATAGGGGTGCGCCAGCTTTCCTTCAACCAATTGAGCTTCATCAGAATAGTAGAAATCCGCTTCGTGTATCGACATGTGTTGTTGGATGGCAAGCAGCGCGGACGGCGCAAGTAAATCGTCTGAATCCACAGGCAAAACAAATTCGCATTCCGCATTTTCGAGACACAACCTCATGCCTCTTATAATCCCGATATTTTCTTCTAGCTGTATAATTGTGTTGCGAGGGTCTGTTGCTAGATCACTCAACACAGCCGTCAGCTCATCAGATACTGGGCCATGCCTCAGGACAATCCATTCATAAGACGCCCCTAATTGAGATGTGATAGATTTTGCCAGCTCGACAAATAGGTCCGCATCAGTACCAGAATAGACAGTGGTCAGTATGCTAAAGGAGAACGCAGAAGTGTTAATATTCGTATCACTAACTACAGGCAAGGGCACATCTATTGGAGACTTAAAGCTGTAATAAACTTGCAAGGCTTCAGGATGGTAGGTTCGACGATGTAAAAATGCTTTTGGGTATATAGATCGATGGGATACATCAAGCGAACCATGCAATTGGTCTAGCTGGTAATCCTCCACGAGATCAGTCGTACAGTGGTTAACTTCAACACTGCAATAAGGCGAATAGACAACTTTCTTACTTACTTTCGTGGCATAAGCGCCTAGCCAAAATCCCATGTCGTGATAGGAAATCCCAGAAGATTCATTTTCCTTCACAAAGTCTCTCAGAAACTCTGTCCTGACACACGACAGAGTGTTGCTAACACAATCTACTGTGTGCCTTTTGAACAGTTGAGCTGAGTACCCAGGATCTTGAGATTCGCGCCCAATGTCAGGACAAAACGCACCTAGAATTTCGCTGAAGAAAAATCCAGCTTCCACCACCCTTCCGCCACGCAAAACCCTCGTACCGACCATCACTGTAGGCTCAAAGAGTTCAAAAACATCGAGTGATTCAGAGTACATGCGCTTCAAATCGTCGACCTCTATTTCTGGCGTTGACATCAAAATGCTACTTTCCGGATAGTCCTGCAGCGACTGCCAGAATTCCCCCAACGTCCGTATTGAGCTTCTGTTTGCTATATCCCCTAAGTTATAGCTATGTAGATTTTGCGACTGAACATCAAATTCCAAAACACGCGCTGACGAATAACTGGCTGGTTCCGAACGTCCAATTTTCCAATCCGGCGTATTCCCAAACATAGGGCTCTTACTAACAAAAAAGTCCGGATTAGTAGTTAGCACCCCCATCAATCTATTCTGCAATTTTTGATGAGAGCTAACAATATAGTCTTTCGAATCTATATTCATCGCAGTAGAAGCTTCATGCATCCGCCAACCATAAAGGACGTCCGGAATATGCTTAGGCTCATGGTTAGCCGATAGGAATCTGGTAAAAGTGTCCCAGTCATGACAGCCATTGGTTTCCGTGTCGGAATATACACCGAGCTCCATCGCTGCTTTTCGATCAAAAATACAAAGATGCGCTATATAACAAGATTCCGAAAACAGGACCGGATCCCAATCTGGTTTGATATATGCGTCATGAAACGTCTCACCCGTGACTTTATCTTCGTCTGAATAGTATATCGAGGAGGGGTGATTCTCCACAAACCAAGCAATTGTATTAATAGCATCTGGGTACACATAATCATCAGAATCGATAGGTATTAGATAGCGTCCTGATGCCGCCTCCATTACCAACTTCATCCCGCGGATAATGCCAACATTCTCCTCGACTCGAATAATTTTGACCCACGGTTGCTCTCGCAGTGATTGCAGTAGGTCCAAAGTCCCTTCAGCAGTACTTCCATTGTCTAGGATAACCCACTCAAATGATTGCCCGGCGTCCTGCTGGATTACGCTTTGGGCTAAAACAGTAAAATACTCTGGTTCGGTATCCCATACTGTCGAAATGAAACTAAATAGGTTTTGAACATTGGTCGTCGGTACATAACAGTCCCTGCGAAACCGCAAGCGCTCCTGTCTGAATGATTCATAGTAATCTAGACCTCTACCAAACAAGGGGCGACGCTCCAACTCTGCAACAGATTGTATTTCTGTTAGCTTCTTACTCAAAGAAGTGACTACCCCGTCTAGTGACTCCTCCCAAGTTGATGGAAACGAGATGTCTGAAGTAGCGCTTACATCAGTCTCAAGTTTTTCTGCTGTAATTCTGGTTACAGCATTATTAATTCGGGCACTAATCCCGTCAATCGTTGGTGCTGCTACGAGTATTCTAGAGGAAATGGCACCCAGAGAAGCCGCTGTCTTCACGGACGACGAATTAGTCACTGTATATCCAGCACAAGCAGCCATCTCAAGAGGAGGATAACTTGGGTGAGGAGAGAGCATCAGTGATAACAGAAGATCAGCCTCCCTCATTTGTTTCGCGTATTCTTCGAACCCCAGCCAAGGGAGCACTTCTAGGACCTTCCCCGGAACGAGTTCAACGCTTGGAATATCCTCCCCCATAGCATAAAACTGCCAATCATAGTCATTAAAAACACCATCATTGATGCTACGACGGAGACTTTCGATTCCTAACTCGTATAGGTTTCTTTTGGCTTTTCCTGGACGAGCGTAGAAAAGTAACGTTCTCTGCTTCTTTCCGGGGTCAGATACTGGGTAGAAAAAATTGCGATCTACTGCCGGCTCGAAGATCATGGCGCTTGCACAATGTCGCTCGTCCGCGAACTTCCCAATCCCCTCCACCTTTAGATGCTCAAAGAGAAGATTGGTATTGATTACGGGGATATAGTTTAAAGAGTATGTCTCTTCGGCAAGACACCACTCAGACGATGCATCATGAAGAATCGGCTCATAATCTTGGATCAAATAAATGAATTCTTCTAACTGCGTTTCATTCATCGCATACCTTGCCGCCTGGGCCGTCCACCAAGCGGTAGCGAAGAAAATATCATTCCGACCAATTTTGGTTGGCTGAGAACGA
>Ga0138261_1081390_pt1 | contig 10896 bp, 2 predicted proteins | sample RNAA_720151113_FD_105266 | JGI IMG/M metagenome (GOLD analysis project Ga0138261, IMG submission 105266) | Metatranscriptomics of polar marine prokaryotic and eukaryotic communities from Palmer Station, Antarctica after 72hr light incubation -... | ecosystem: Environmental > Aquatic > Marine >...
CGAAAATAGAAATTTGGACGGCCATGGCGGAATCGGCTTGGCGGCGACTCTAGCGGCTGCGCGCGGGGCGGGGTCACGCTCACCTGTGTGGATCGCTGCAGGGTCGCAGGTCGGGTGGTGGACCTAATGGCACTGCAAATGTTGCAGAGTGAGGCACGGCGGTGAAGCTACTTAAAGTGCTCTGACGAGCATCAGAAATGCTTCCTCCTGAGATGGCGAGCGACCGCCATGCAGCGCATTCAGGTCGGGATGCGGAAGATGGGGAGGGGCGCAGGAGCTTCCGACGGGTCACCGTCGTATTTATTGCAGCAACAGCAGCTGCGCTTGTCTGTGCACAGCTGCTCGGAGACTACAGTAGCCGTGGGGGCACTGCACATGGCGTTGGGCTGGGGGGGGTCGGCAGCAGCAGAATCAGCTCGGTGTGGCCTTCCCCATCGTCACTGCTTGTCGTGATGCCATCGTTCATGCCGCAGAAGAACGCGCAGCCGTTTGCAAGTGTGAAAAATATCGAGGAGAAAGTCAAGCGGGAAGAGCAGCTCGATGTGAAGGCGGAGGTTCGGCGGCTGTCACAGGCAAAGGACCTTGTCCAGGAGATCTCTCTGCTGAAAACTGAGAGCAGCAGCAGCAGCCTACACAGCAGAAGCAACGCAGGCAAGAGCATTCTGTCGTCAATCGCGGCCAAGGCCAGTGCGCCCTCGCACCTCAGCCGTGTTGACAAGTATCTCCTTAAACAAATGTCAAGGGAACGATCCATTATTTCCCAGATTTCCAGCGCAGTTTCTCCATCCTCTGCCCTCGCAGCGCCGCCAGCCGAGACCCACCAGAATCTCAATGGGCTGCTTTCCTCATCTTCTGGGGTGGCTAAAGCTATGAAACCGCTCGAAGACCAAGTAATGACGCTGGCCAAACGTGTGGCCGAGTCGCAGGAGGAGACCGCGGCGCATGCGACCGTGGTCAAAATCTCAAAGCCTGCGCAGATTGAGGGACATGCCGAGAAAGAGCGAGAGAGAGACACACACAGGCGTACAGCGATTTCTGGAATGGCCACTCCCAGGGTGAAAGTGATGGTGCCAATGGTTGTGAAAATGTCGGGTGAAATGCCGGAGAGCACAAAGAAGAAGCTGTTGAGTCGAGAAGAGCAGGCAGTGAATCTCGAGGACGAGCTGGCGAAGTTGAGTAGTAGTCTTGACCGGAAGCTTACTCTCACGGGAAACCAGCTCCACGCTAAGGGTGTTGCTGCAGCCCCAGCGCGCAGCATGTTTTATACCTCGCCTACACCTGTGCGGAGATCTGCAGTAGTAAAGACACAGGCACACGCCGACCCGAAACTCTCTCGAGCACACACCGGCCATAAATGGCTGCATGGTCTGGGGGGTGTTTTTGTCGCGTCCAAGCAGCGTCTCATAGACATGGCCCGGGGTGGGCGAGGAGCAGGTGCGGGTGCTGCGAGCAGGGGTAGACGTGACAGTGCGCGCTCAGGGAGAGCTAAGGCGCGTAGAACTGTACAGAGCGAGGGACAGCAGCGTAAGAAAGGGGCGGGCATTGAGAAGATCATGGAAGAGGTAGATCGACTTGAGACAGGCAATAGGGTCAAGGGGCTTGCGCTGAAAAGGATCAAGAGGTTGAAGGGCAAGTTGAGTTTGTTCTCGCTCGCGCAGCAGCAGCACGCGGAGATCGCCATTGTTGAGAAGAAACTCGCGCTCGAATCCTTGCAAGAAAACGACGACCAGCGCGCCAAAAACGGCTGGGGGCTTTTCAACCCGGAAGACGGAGTGATGCGAGTGGAATGTGGAGACACCGTGGCAGACGGCGGCGGCGGCACCGACCCCGAGCTGCGGGATCGCTTCTGGGGCCCATTGGGAACACGCTTTAGGGTGGAGTGCCCAACAAAGTGCGGCAAATTTTCATCGGCCACCGTGTGGGGCTGCAGCACCTTCATGGATGCCTCCTCCATCTGTAAGGCAGCGCTCATTGAGGGCAGAATCGGGTATGACTCTGGGGGTTACGTCTCAGTGGAACTGGTTGAAACCAAACCTATCTATGGCGGCTGCGCCAAAAACGCTGTGTCTGAGGTGCCCGTGCCATTGACCCGTGGTGTGAAACGGCTGACTTTCACGTCCATGCGCTATGAGTGGTACTCCTGGAGACGTGCGGAGCGCGCGAGCTCCATCAAGAAACTCGGGACAGAGGGCGCCATTCTCAAGTACCGCACCACCTGTAGTTCTGTTGACGACGAGTGCTTCGGACAACGAGCCTTCCGCCTTCACGACGCAGATATGCAGTTCGTACCTCTCCCGAAAGTGCTGCCTAGCGCCGGTGAGTATCTAGGCCGCGTGCTCGTCACCATGTCAGCACCCCGGTGTGTGCAGTATATGTACTACACGCTCGACGGCAGCGATCCGACACTCGAGTCTACCAGATACACCGCCCCGTTCTACATCAGCAACGAGGGCAACACAACAATCATTGCCTTTTCATACAGTGAGACGCGCCACCCGTACCAATCCGATCGCGTCGAAGTCGCATACACCATTTTGGCTGCTGCACCCCCGCCCATTGTGACCCCAGAGGGTGGCTCGCCTAGGGCGCCTGTTGAGATTGTGGTGGGTAGGACCAGTCTGTTGCTGGAGCCCGGCGCAGCGAATGACACGATCTACTTCACCCTCAATGGCGACGAGCCGTCGGAGGAGGAGGCCTCACAGCAATACACCGAGCCCATCCCCGTAGTCGGCAGCGCCAAGATGCTGATCCTCAAAACGTTGGAGATCTCGTCGAATGAGACCAAACTACCTAGCCCCGTGACGACGAGTGTGTATTCGCTGGTTGAGCCGTGCGCGGCGCCTGTCATGACGCCCGAGTCTGGTGCACTTTTGGTGCCGCTCGAGGGCGAGCGTGTGTCAATCACGTGCGCACAGACGCGATGCCAGGGCTATTTTACGGAAGACGGCAGTGTGCCTACACCGGGGTCCAAACCCGCCAACGGCCAGCTGCGGCTCAGCCCCGGCACCTACACACTCAAGGCTCTTTGCGCGGGCAGGCCGTTCTATGCGGATTCCGAAGTGGTGAGCGCAGGCTACACGTCTACTGTCCGCAGTAGCGCGCCGACATTTGTGCCGAATGCTCTAGACACGAGAGAGCCCACCGGGCGCCTGCGCATTCAGCCTGCCATGATGGGTTCGACAATTCTCTTCACCATTGATGGCTCGGTGCCTGCGGCGGACGCACCCTCTACATACACATGCGGAGTCAATATGCCGTCCATATCCTCCTCGCCCAACTCCACAGCTGCCACCGACGACAACACCACGCAAACGGAGGAGGGCAGCGCTGGTGCCGCGGCAGAGCAGCAGGAGACGGAAGAGGCTCAGGGGAGAAGACGCCTGCTGGCAGTTGGGGGGGTGGTGGACGAGTTGCTACGCTATGGCGGTCCGTCCTACTGGAAGGGTGCGGACACAGCGGATGATATGCGCGCGATTAGGGCAAGACATACCACAGCAACCAAACACAAAGTGTCTCTCGGTGTTGATAGACTGCTCGTGGGTGATGGCTCATACTGGAAAGGCCCCTCGCCGGCACAACGTGCCACCGACATGCCGTCGAGCGCGCTAGCCGCCAACGCTCACGAACGAGTTTCGCACGAATCCATTACTCAAATTCTGGCCGGTCCCTCGACTGAGTACGGCGTGTCGAGTGAAATGACGATTGACGGGTGTGAAGTAACGGTTGGTCCCGGCAGTTACTCCTTGAAAGCTGTTAGCATTAGCCCGGGCGCACCTTGCATGGAATGCCCTCCCTTTGCTCCGAGCCGGATGGTTTCGAGCGGGAAAGTGCTTGTAAACCCTCCACGTCCCCCTTCCGACGATCGTCAACCATCCCTCAAGTTTTTCATTGAAGGACCGGGAAGAAATGGAGGCGCTGCAGTCTTGAACCGCGGCGATGAAACCGCGCCTGTTCACGGTGCGATCATTTTGAATCCTCCCGATCAGCTCATTGTGCAGCTGCAGTGCCCCGACGCCGGCGCCACGCCGCGGTATACAATTAATGATGAATCGGTGACGGCGTTTTCGATGCTCAAAACTGAATCGCGCTTGAATGGCGGGAGCTTGGTGCGCTTTCACGTGCACATAGGTGACAAGACCGTGCGTGCAGTGTGCTACAAGGGCTCGGAGCTCCTGAGTACTGTCAAAAAAGTGCACACATATGTCATCAAAAGACCCAAAGTACCCAAATGCGTCAAGGAAGGAAAAACTTTCCGAAATGTTGAGGGCCAAGTGGTTCGGCTCCGAAAGCGTATTGGGCAGGGTAACATAGTGTATACTATCAACGGGCAGCAGGAGACGTGTCCATCTGTTGGACGCGAACGGCAGTGTGACCTGTATCTCGACGCCTTTGCCTGCCACCACAACAACGCGTCGCTAGCAGCCTTGAGTCGCACCGGTGTGGATGAGAAAATGCCTTCGCGCCGGCTGCTCGCAGCCGACACGCCAGAGCCGTGTGTCTACCACATTTCCGCCTATGTGGACGCGTGGGGCCACGCACGTTCACAATCCGTCGACTGTACGTACACAGTGCAAGCGCCACCGAAAAGCGTCCCTCCCGTATTTTCGATCGAGGCCGGAGTTTATGAAGTGCAGCCTGGTGGCAGTATCACTCTCGATATCGACTGCGGCGCTCGCAAGAATGGGGATGCACGTGTGGGCATTGATGGGCTAGCTACAAAGACCTCGCCCAAGATGAATAGCAAACGCCTGCTGCCCGGCACCACAACTGTCAATGCTGTGTGCTGGAAGGCGAAGCCGGCCACAGTGCCATCGACGATGGTGACGGGTGTGTTTATCGTCAAGGAGCGTGCGCCGATGGTGCGGAGCTCGCATGTGTCGCGCTCGGTATTTCAGGGCGAGGATAAGGGCGCGACTGTGCGCCTCTCGGATGCGTCGCACTCGTTTGTCACGTATACACTGCAGCAGCCTGGGTACGCCGGAGAGCCCAATATCACAACCGTCAACTGTAACGGCCCGACGTGCGACGTGTACCTGCCGGCCTTTTGCACGTACCCTATGCAGCAGTCCGATACTCGTACTGTTGGCGCCTTCACTAAATTCTACCCCGAGGGCTGTCCGTACGTCTTGAAGGCGTGGGCTGAATCGTCGACGCGCGCGAAAAGCGCAGAGTTCATCGCCAAGTATCTGGTGGTGCCCCACCCCGTCGCCTACAAGCCGATCTTCACTTCCACTATTCAAGGGGGTGGGGAGGAGGCGTCACCGGGTGTGTTTGTGATTGAGCCAGGAGCGAGTGTGATGCTGACCATGGAATGTGCGATGCGTGGGACGCTGCCCAAATATTCCATTGGGCCCGAGGAAGAACCCAGCGTCGAAAAGCCTTCGCCCGCGGACAATGACATCGCGCTGCTCAAGGGCGCCAAGCTCTACAGAGCTAAGTGTTTCGGGCCCGACGCCAGAGAGTCTCCTCTCACTGAGAAGACGTACACTGTGATTGTGCGAGCGCTGCCTCCTGCAGTCAGCAAGCCCAATGGCACCGAGCTGCTGGGCGGGCCGGATCACGAGCCGAAAGTGCGCCTCTTTGTCGAAGGTGCCAACGAGGAGGGTACTATCCAGTGGAGTATGACTGGAGAAGGGTTGTCAGTGTCAGAGGCAGGCTCCGTGAGCCCTGTGGAGGGCACGTGTGCTGGCACTAGCGACTCGTGTTTTGTGGCGATGATGCTGCCTGGCTGCCAGCCGTGGGAGGCAGGGCTAACCTCGTGTGAAGCAACGGTCACGGCAAAGACGGTGATACCAGGTGCGCTAGATTCCGCAGGCGTGTCGTGGACGTATCTGATCACTCCGCCGCCGCCGGTGGCCGCGCCTATTTTCTCGCCGGCCCCGGGAAGTAGAGACTTTGTCGAGTCGTTTGATCAGGGACTGCCTGTCACAATCACGTGCGGCCCGGGCGCCGAGGCACGATACACGCGCAACGGCATTGCGCCCAACCGCTTCTCTACTGTCTACACTGGCCCTGTCACGATTGAGCGCGGCATCACGGATCTGCAGGTGATGTGCGTGCGCGACGGCGAGATTGGTGGGTCGGGTGTGACGAAAGCCAAGTTCCATGTGGTCTCTGATTCGCCGGAGGACATGGGCGAGTTCACTGTTGATAATCGCGCGCCGCCGCCGCACCCGAGCCCGAAGAACGGCGCGACAATTGATGCGACATCCATGAGCGCCATTCAGCTGGTCCGAGCGCACCAACTCAGCCGCTCGCGCATCGAGTACACCTCCACCCTCGACGGTGTCATCTCAGCACCCAAGACATGCGAACAAGGACGCCGCTGCGAGGTGCCGCTGCCGGCTTCGTGCGGCGCGGCCAGCAGCGCTGCTGTGGAAGCACGCGACGGTCGCGCGGCCGTGACGTGCCAGTGGACAATGACAGCCTTTGAAAGTGTGCCCACCTTATCTCATGTGGTGCCCTCGGATCCAGTTGTCTTGAACTTCACGCTCTCGTTTCCCGCCACAGCGGGGCGGCCGCTCTTGGCCCCGGCGTCAACGCCGCTACTTGACGGGCAGGCGGAGGAGTCTGTCGTGCCGCTCATCGTTGATCACGGACACGAACTCTCTGTAGCTGTGACGTGTCCTACGCCCAACACCTACCCGCTGTATAACATTGGTGCGTCGACGACGGTGGGCGCGTCGTCGCCGCGCGTGCCAGCGGCGGGGTCGATCATGGTGGCGCCCGGCATACGGGTGCTTCACGCAGTGTGTGTGTCAGACGACATCCATGTCCTGCAGAGTCTGATCGAGGAGGGTTCGTACTATGTGCTGGAGCGCGTGCCCACGCCCATTTCACTGCCGCCCTCGGGCTCGCTGTTTGAAGGTGTCTTCACAGAATCTGTTCTGATTTCCGACTCGCTCACCGAGTCGGTCGTGACATACCAGATGCCGGGGCAGCCCGCGCGCGAGTGCACGGGCAGTCAATGTTCGCTTGTCCTGTCGTCGACGTGTCAAGACACGCTGGATACCAACCAGACCGAGACGAAACTGGACGTGGGCCAGGCCAAGTGCACGTATTCCGTGACTGCCACAGCTACAGCGGCAGGACGTGCCCGTTCACTGCCCGCAGTCTTTCACTTCACATTGACAATGCCGCCGCGAGCGGCGGCGCCCGTCTTCTCGCCACCGCCGCTTGGTGGCGACAACGCAAGCGTGGTGGGGTACCAGCAGACTCTACCCATCACCATCACCTGCGAGCCGGGTGCGCATCCCTTCTACGTCATCACGCCCGACGACGACGAGGAGGCGCCGGAGGTGTCCGAGTACTCCACTCCCTACGTCGGCCCCGTGCAGGTGGCCCCCGAAACAGCGCCAAGTACCGAGTTGGGCGACGAAGGCGCTGGCGGCAAAGAGGGCGTCTCCTTGCTTCATGCCATCTGCCACAGCCCAACACAGCGTCTATCGCACACGGTAAATGCCCGCTATATCGTGTCGGAGCGAGCGCCTGAGCCGACCTTCGATCCGCCGTCGGGACGATCGTTTCCGTGGACGGGCGGCGAGGACATTGAAATAGGCCTTCAGGATCTCCTTCCCGAGGCAGAGATTAGTTATACAGTCAATGGTGGTTCGTGGATTGAGTGCAGCGACGGCAACGACGTGCCTACCATCGGCGAGTCCATGTGCAGCATGATGCTTTCCTTTTCCTGCGCTGACGGTGACGACGTGGTGGTGGACGAGGAGGGGTACAGCCAATGCTCCTTCCACCTAGTGGCCAAGGCGCATGGCCGAGGCATGTCGGAGTCACTTATGGCGCGCGCCACGTATGTGGTGCGTGTGCCGCCGCCGCTGGGCGCGCCAACGTTTTCGCCCAATGCCAACTTTGAGCAAATCCTGGAGGGCAGGTCTGATGACATGATGCCCGTGCAAATCAGCTGCCCGCTTGGCGCACAGGCGCACTTCTCCCTCAACGGCCGCTCTCTGCCCACGCAGTATTCTCCGCTCTGGAGCCCCGGCGCGCTCCACATTCACGAGGGCATTACACGTATTACTGCTATCTGCTACATGGCGTCGCGCCAGCAAGAAAGCGCCGTGGCCGCCGTCATCTACACGGCCATTGCACGCGCGCCCGCACCCGTCAGCGAGCCGCCGTCGGGTACGCCGCTCGCAGGCGACGGCGGCACAGTGCCGATCGTGCTCTCGGGCCGTCTTGCGGAATCCTCGATCACGTTTACAGTCAATGGGGGCGATGCAGCAGTTTGTGGCTCGAACGAGGTATGCGAGCTGAACCTGCCCGTGACGTGCCCCGAGCAGTCCACGGCTGCCAATGCCACACTCGAGCCTCTCCACGAGGAGGCGGCGCAGGATGTGCCTGCAGCTGGCAGGCGCAGGCTGCTGTCAAGCGCCGCCGCACGACAGCTGCCGAGCAAACGATCGCAGGCGCAAGCGTTGCAACAAGAAGACTCCGCCTCTGCTGCTGCTGCTGCTGCTGCTGCTGCTGCTGCTGCTGCTGACGAAGCGGCGGCCGATGAGGAGGCGCCTCTATGCGTCTATACCATCGTAGCAGTGGCGCAGGCGGCTGGGCACATCGAATCCCACGCCGCGATGTTTACGTTTACAGTGGCGGATACTGCGACGATGAACAGCTATAATCAAAAGGCCTTTCTTGGTGGCCGCGGGATCAACGGACAGATTGACGTTGGAGGTGTGATCGTCAGCGGTGTGGCACCAGTGGACTTCGGGCAGCAGGAACCAATAGATTTCTCGAAAGATGCAGCGCCTGTAGCTATTTCAAAACCGAACACTCTTGATTTGTCGAAGGACAACGCGCCTGTGGTCTTTTCAACCCCAAAGGCTCTTGACGTATCGAAGGATGCCGTGCCTATAGCCTTTTCAACCCAGAAGAGACTTGATTTGTCGAAGGGTGACGAGCCTGTAGCCTTTTCAAAACCGAACAAGGTCGTTTTCGACTCGCTTCCGCCGCCCGTACTGGGCCACGTGACTGCTGTAAATATTTCGGATAATGTTCCGGTGATATCAGAGCAAGTTCCTCTCCTCAAGCCTGATCCGCCCCCTAAGATTACCCTACCGTTGCCAGTGATGGTAAATGAAGAGCCCCCTGATGCGTACACGCACGAAATTGGCGGTTGGTATAAGGCTCTGGATACAGAGGTGCTAAATCTGGTACCCCCCAAGGACGCCTCTCCCTCCCAACGTGCTGTATTTTCGGCGCTCGCACAGCAGGCAAGGGAGGATAGGAGTCGAGCCGTGGCGTTTAAGACACATGTGCTAGCGTTGGGTGCGCACATTCATCAACAGCTTGCGCGTGTCGTTACTAACGAGCAGCAGGGAAATGATGACACAACAGATGTGCTGCAAGTGCGGCTGCAACAAGAGGTGCAACAGATGGATCTGCAAGATGAGAGACACGTTCTTCTCGCGCTCAGAAGTGTCGTGGCGAAGTACGAAGCCTTGGCTGCTCTTCCTGATGTCGCTGTGCCCGCACAAGTAAAGTCTGCGGCATGCGCGCGTCAAAAAGCCTCGTCATTGCCTGCCGCACCTAAGGGAGGGCATGCAGGCGATGACTGGCACAACTCTTATCGTTCCATACAACTCATGGATTTCTGCTGGTGTAAGTACAACTCTGTCCTGGAGCGAATCGGGTGCCAAGAAAAGCACACGTTTCATTCTAAGCAGTGATCTTTAAGAAACGAAACTGAGGGCGAGCATCAGGATGCTTTAATTTTATTGATTTTATGTCTGTTTCGTCTAGGCTGGCGAAGACGCATAAGATGCCGTATAATTACAGGTCATTTCCCGCAAAAGAGTCCTAGAACTAGTGCTAATTTGCGGGGGGAAAAATGAAAAAAAAAATGACCTGCAACTTACGCCATCCTATGCTTCTTCAAAAATGTCTGATTTGTTAACAGGTCATTTTCCACAAATTAGCCACTAGTTCTAGGGCTCTTTAAATGACCTGCGATTTACGCCATCCTATGTTATTCCGCAAATTAGCCACTAGTTGTAGGGCGCTTTAAATGAAAAAAAGATCTGAATCCTATTGCGCAAATTAGCCACTAGTTCTAGGGCTCTTTAAATGACCTGCAACTTACGCCATCCTACGCTTCTATAGATGCCGTATAATCGCTTCTATAGATGCCGTATAAGTATAGATGCCGTATAATTACAGGTCGTTTTCTGCAAAAGAGCCCTAGAACTAGTGTCTAATTTGCGGAAACTGACCTGCAACTTCCGCCATCCTACAGGGTGGCGAAGATGCATAGGCTGCCTTTTCTTTTGCGGAAAGAGACCTGCAACTTAAGGCATCCTATGCTTTTACGCCACCCTGTATGCTTTTTCTTATCCACCCCGTGTGTTTTCAAGAAGCTGATCGTCTTTTGATTTTGGAAAAGGACGCTCTTATTTTTCATGAAGTCGTCTGTCTTTTTCATTTGGAAAAACATGCGCGTGGCCTCTGATGGAAAAACAAAGTTTGGTGACCCGGAGACGTACAACGTTACTAGACTATGTTGTAGTGGGTCGAGGAAAGAAAGAAGAAAGAAAGAAAGAAGAAAGAAAGAAAGAAAGTCGTTATTCATTTGTGAACATTCAAAGATGCTACGTTTTTGCGGAAATACAGGGCTCTTTTCGGAGTATATAGGGCTCTTTTAAGAAGAAAGAAAGAAAGAGTCTGCTTTTTTGAAAGAAAGCGTTATTCATTTGTGGGGTTCTCAGCAGGGTTGAGAAAAATAGAAGAACAAATATGTGCAAGATATATGTATAGGAAAAAGAATCCATGTATTTGTCTATACATATATAGATAGATGTTTTGTATCGGTTTAGCTAGTTTATTGCGGTTGTATGGAATATATATATATGTATATATATATATATAGAAACTATTCGATACAAACAC